>FUFK010039764.1_pt1 | contig 26945 bp, 34 predicted proteins | sample 1021851 | NCBI WGS metagenome assembly FUFK01 (sample SAMEA51879418, study PRJEB19060) | metagenome
CAGCACCAACCCCGTCGCCTCGATCGCCTCCAGCGGCGCGACGCCCAGCCGGTCGATGATCAGAAACCCGATCACCTGCCCCGCCATTGCCTGCGCATGGCCCAGGACGAGGCCACAGATCATCCATGCGCGCACGCGCGGGTCGAGGAAGCCGATCGGTTCGATCTTCGCCGCGGTCGCCGCGGTAACGCTCGCCCCGCTCGCCTGCCCGCCGATCGACGGGTAGCTCGCCGCCGCGCCATGGCTGAGCGCGTCATCGACGTTGCGCGGCAACAGGTGCGCGACCGCGAACAGCATCGCCAGCGCGACGATGCTGAAGATCAGCGCCGGCCCCGCCAGCCCGATCGTTGGCCCGCCTCGCCACAGATCGCCCAGTACCAGATAGGGCGCGATCGCCGGGCCAAGGATGGTCCCAAGCCCGAACGCCGAGCCTAGCAGGGTCAGCGCTTTGGTCCGCTCCTCCCGGCTGGTGCGCGATGCGACGATCGCCTGGATCGCCGGGGGTGCAGCCGATCCGAATCCGCCATAGAGCATGCGCGCAGCGACGAAGAAGGCGAATGCGGTGACCGGCGCGATCCAGCCATTGATCCCGGCGGCAAGGAACAGGCCGCAGAAGAACAGCGACGCGGTCAACCCGATCTGCCCCAGCAACACCATCTTGCGCCGCCCATAGCGGTCCGACCGGTTGGCCCAGAAGGGCGCGACCATCGTCCATAGCAACGCCGAAACCGAAAACGCCGCCGCCACGGCGCTGTCGGGCACACCCAGCGAGCGACCGAGCGCAGGCAGCACCGATTGCAGCGCGGTGTTGCCCGCAGCGATCACGAACATGACGGCGAACAGGATCGCAAAGGTCCGGTCGAACCGCGTCTCGCTCATCCACGCCTCCAGCCATAGCTCCGCTCGACCCGCGTCACGTCCAGCGAATACCAGTCGTACCAGCGCGCCCGACCCAGATCGCGGATGCGCGCATGCTCGGGATGGTCGCGCCATGCCACGGCGCTTGCTTCGTCGGTCCAGTAGCTGATCGTGATGCCCAGGCCCTGCGCATCGCGGACACTGTCCACCCCGGCATAGCCCGGCTGCGTCGCGGCGAGCGCATCCATCGCCGTTGCAGCCGCGGCATAGCCAGCGGCATCCACGCCGGTCCGCTGCGAGACAAAGATCACGGCGATCTGCCCTGTGCGCGGATGGTCCATGAGTTTCAGGATGAAACGTTTCCCGCCGTGGCGCAACCGCTGCGGCAGGATCAACGTTAATGCGCTATGTCGATGATGACAGGACGGTGGCAACTGTCCTACAGATGCGCGACACCGACTTGAGGATGTTTGATGACCGGTTCGACCACGATCGCCCGCGCGAAGCGCAAGGCTTCGCGCCCGCTGTCGCCGCAGGCTTTGTTTCTTCAGGGTTTTTTCAAGCATCCGGTGATGGTCGGATCGATCATCCCGTCCTCGGGCAAGCTGATCCGCAAGATGCTCGGCCCGGTCGACTGGGATAACTGCAAGGTCTTTGTCGAATATGGCCCGGGCGTCGGCACCTTCTGCCGCGCGATCCTCGACCGGCTTGGCCCCGACGCGAAATATATCGCGATCGACACCAATGCCGACTTCGTCGCCTATCTGCGCCGCACCATCGTCGACCCGCGCTTTTCGGCGATCCACGGCTCGGCCGCTGACGTGAACACGATCGTCGCCGACCATGGCGCGGAGCACGCAGATTATGTCCTGTCGGGCCTGCCCTTCTCGACCCTTCCGCCCGGCGTGGGGGAGGAGATTGCGGCAGCGACGCATCAGGTGCTGCGCACCGGCGGCCAGTTCCTGGTCTATCAGTTCAATCCCAATGTCCGCAATTTCCTGACCCCCCATTTCCCGCGCATCGACCATGCGATGGAATGGTGGAACGTGCCCCCGGCGCAATTGTGGTGGGCGTGGAAGGATGCGCCGGCGGATTGACGCCAGCAGAGGCGCGTCCCACATTCCGGGGCATGGATCAGCTCAACCTGTCAGAGTCGGAGTGGCGTCAGCGTCTTACTCCGCAACAATATCATGTGCTCCGCGAAGCCGGGACCGAGCGCGCCTTTTCTGGCGCGTTGTCGGATAACAAGGCGGACGGGACCTACCGCTGCGCGGGGTGCCATCTGGAGCTGTTCGACAGCGACGACAAATATGATTCGGGGTCGGGCTGGCCCAGCTTCACCCGGCCGATCGCGCCCGATCATATCAGCGAACATCGCGACACCAGCCACGGCATGACCCGGGTCGAGGTGCGGTGCGCGCGCTGCGACGGGCATCAGGGCCATGTCTTCCCCGACGGACCGCCGCCCACCGGCCTGCGCTACTGCATCAATTCGGTCGCGCTCGAATTCCGGCCAAGAGCGGCATCCAACGACGAATGATTCGCTTGTGACAGCACCGGTTCACCCGTAAATCGTCACACAGCGTCCCATGGCCATCCGTAAACCAATGCTCTCGCCCAAGGCGCGTCGCATCCTCCTCTGGGTGGGTGGCGGCATTGCGTTGACGGCGCTCGCCGCGTTCATCGCGCTGCTGATCGCGGTCTATACGGCAAAGGCGTCGCTGCCGAGTTACGAGGATCTAAAATCCTCCCCCAATGGCCAGATGATTCGCGTCCATGCCGCCGACGGCACGGTGATCGTATCGCTCGGGCCAAGCTATGGCGAGTGGATCGAATACGACAAGATCCCCGAGCCGATGCGCGACGCGATGGTCGCAATCGAGGATCGCCGCTTCCGATCGCACTGGGGCGTCGATCCGGTTGCGCTGATGCGCATCACCAAATTCGCAATCGACAATCGCGGCACCGGCCGTCGGCTGCAGGGCGCGTCGACGATCACACAACAGGTCGCGCGCACCATCTTCCTGTCGAACAAGTACGATGTCGGGCGCAAATTCCGCGAGATGATCCTCGCCCTCGCGCTGGAACGCAAGTTTACCAAGGACCAGATCCTCGAACTCTATTTGAACAAGGTGTATTTCGGCGGCGGCGCCTATGGCATCGATGCTGCCTCACGCACCTTTTTCGGCCATCCGGCAACCAATCTGACGCTGTCCGAAGCGGCGGTGATTGCGGGGCTCGTCAAAGCACCCTCGCGCTATTCGCCCACCGCCGACGCGCAGGCCGCCGTGGGCCGCGCCAGCGTCGTGCTCGACGTGATGGTCGAAACCGGCGCGCTGACCGCCGCCGAGGCCGCCGCCGCCAGCCCCGCCCAGGTCAAGCTCGCCGCCGCGCCCAAGCAGAACAGCGTGCGCTATTTCACCGATTGGGCACTGCCCCAGCTCGAAGTGCTGATCGACGAAACCGTCGCCCCGCTCGACGTGTGGACGACGATCGACCTCAAGATGCAGAACGCCGCGACCCAGGCGATCCAGGCAAACACGCCCAAGGGCGCGCAGGGCGCCTTGGTCAGCCTCGACCGCGACGGCGCAGTGCGCGCGATGGTCGGCGGGCGCGATTACGTCTCATCAATCTACAACCGTGCGACCCAGGCGACGCGCCAGCCGGGCTCGGCGTTCAAGCTGTTCGTCTATCTCGCCGCGCTGGAGGCGGGCCACAAGGTCGAGGACCGGGTGGTCGACGAGCCCGTCACGATCGATGGCTGGTCCCCGCGCAACAATAGCGGCCGATTCAGCGGTGAAATGACGCTGCGCTCGGCCTTTGCCTATTCGATCAACACCGTCGCGGCGAAGCTGGGGCAGGAAACCGGCTTCGGCACCGTCGCCGACATGGCGCGGCGCTTTGGTATCACCACGCCGATCAATACCCAGCCGGCGATGGTGCTCGGCACCTCGAACGTCCGCCTGATCGACATGACCCGCGCCTTCGCCTCGGTCGGGCAAAAGGGCGTGGCGGTGACCCCCTATGCCATCACCCGCGTCACCGCGAACGGCGCGGTGATCTACCAGCATGAGGTCGATACCTCACGCGTGCTGGTAGCCCCCTATGTCGCGGCGCAGATGACCGACCTGCTGCAGACCGCAGTCAACACCGGCACCGGCCGCGCCGCACAGATCGGGCGCCCGGTGGCGGGCAAGACCGGCACGACCACGTCGAACAAGGATGGCTGGTTCCTCGGCTTTTCTTCCGGCCTCACCACCGGCGTATGGATGGGCCGCGACGATGCCAAGCGCGTCGGCGGCCTGCAGGGTGGCACTGCTCCGGCGCGCGCCTTCGCCAATTTCATGCGAGTCGCCGTCGCAAACCGTCCGGTCGAGAATTTCGAGACCGAAGTGACCCTGCCCGAATGGCAGATCGAGCCGGATAATGAGGCGTGGGGCGAGGCTGATAATGGCGTGTTCGTCGATCAGGACGGCAATCCGGTCGCGCGCGACAAGGAAGCGATCGAGGGCGAGGCTGCCCCCGGCGACGACGGCGGGATCAGCCAGGACTGGCTCGACCGCATGACCGGTCGCGACGCTCCACGCGATCCGGAACCTGCACCGCGCCGCGATCCCGCCGACCGCGCCCCGCAGCAGCAACAACCGCGCGAGCCGTTACGCGCGCCTCAGGACGACCGCCCGAACGAGTGAAGCCGCATCGCGTTGCTGCGCAACCACGCCCGCTCTGGCTTGGGATCGCGGCCATAGAGGCTGCGGACCAGCGCATGGAACGCCGGGCTGTGGTTCATATGGGTGCGGTGCGCCACTTCATGCGCCACTGTCGCGCGGCGCACGGCGGGCGGCGCTAGAATGAGCCGCCAGTTATAGCGGATCACGCCCGATGACGCGCAGCTGCCCCAGCGCCCCTTGGGATCGCCGATCGCGACCCTGCTGACCTTCACGCCGGACAGCGCGGCATATTCGGCCGTCTCGGCGCTCAGCGTCTCCAACGCCCGTTTACGCAGCCACAGTTCGATCCGGCGCTCATACCCCTCACGCGGCCCGCCCGCGATGATCTGACCGTCGTCGAGCAATGGCGTGCGCGGAAAGCCGCTGTCCCAGCAAAGGCCGACCTCTTCGCCCAGATACAGGATCGTGGCGCCCGGCTCGAACGGTGTCGGCGCGGCGCGGTTGGCCAGCGCGCGCGCAATCCATTCCTGCTGCCCCTCAGCCCAGCGCAAAGCCGGCCCGGCCGGGGCACGCGGCGGGATCGTCAGCCGCACCGCCCCGGTCGCAGAATCGACCGACAGCCGCATCGTCCGCGCGCGTGGATGGCGGACGATCTGGATCTCATGGCTCACAGGATGCGGTCGACCATATGATGTTCGAGGTCGCCCGCCATATCCTCCGAAATCGTCCAGCCACGGGTCGATTCGCCCGCCTCATGCGCGCTCTCGCGGCTGCCCGAGATCAGATAATGCCAGTCGGGCAGCGGCTCGCCCGCCGCGCGCAGGCGATAGGCGCAGGTCAACGGCAGCCACGCGATCTCGTCGACATTGCCCGCGTTCAGCCGCACGCATTCGGCGACATAGGCGTGGCGGTGACGATAATCGCTGCACCGCCCCTGATCGCGGTCGAGCAAGCGGCACGCGACATTGGTGGCATAGATAGCGCCGCTATCGGCATCCTCGACCTTGTGCAGACAGCATTTGCCGCAGCCGTCGCACAATGCCTCCCACTGCGCGCGGTCGAGCCGGGCGAGCGGCAATTCCCAGAACGGGGTCAGCCGATCCACCGCGTGATTTCCGCGACGATCGCCTCGGGGCTCTGCTCCTGCGGCAACAATGCGATCGGCTCGCCATTCGGGCCCATCAGATAGGCCTGACGACCATGGTCCATCAGATATCCGGTCGGCGTCTCGCGCTTGGCATAGGGGACGCGATAGACCTTGGCCGCCGCATCGACCTGTGCCGCGCTGCCGGTCAGCCCGAACATGCGCGGGTGGAACGCCGCGGTGAATTCCTTGACCACGGCGGGCGTGTCGCGCGCCGGATCGATCGACACGAACACGGGGACGATCTTCGCCGCCAGCTGCGGATTCTGCTGGTCCAACCGCTTCATTGCGCCGCCGATATTCTGCACATCGACCGGGCAGACATCGGGGCAGAAGGTGTAGCCGAAATACATGATGCGGTATTTGCCCGCAAAATCCTTCTCGGTGACGGTCTTGCCGTCGCCATTCACCAGCGTGAACGGCCCGCCGATAGAGGCCCCTGCGAGCGGCGCATCGGCCAGCGACTTGGGCTGTGGCGCACCGCCCCCACAGGCGGCGAGGGTCAGAAGGGCGGGCAGGGCGAAGAAAAATATCCTGTTCATGACAAGGCGACCCATGATCTGATAGGGGGGCTTAGGCAAGGCTTGCAGTTGTTCAGGGGTGTATTCCGACCATGTTGACCGTTCCGTCCCGGCTCGTATTCGCCGCGGCGCTGCTGTGCGTAGCGCTTCCGGCCGGCGCCCAGCGCTTTTCCGAAAGCTACAACTTCCTCAAAGCCGTGCGCGAGCAGGACGGCAACAAGGTCACCGAATATCTCAACGCCCCGGGCCAGACCATCGTCAATGCCAAGGACGACAAGGGCGAAGCCGCGATCCACATCGTCACCAAACGGCGCGACATGACCTATCTGCGCTTCGTCCTGGCGCGCGGCGGCAATGTGAATCTGCAGGACGGGGCGGGCAACACCGCACTGCTGCTGGCGGTCGAGGCGGCCTGGACCGACGGGGTGCGCGAGCTGATCACGCGCAAGGGTAACGTCAACCTCGCCAATAATGGCGGCGAAACCCCGCTGATGCGCGCCGTGCAGCGCCGCGACGGCGAGCTCGTCCAGCTGCTGCTGTCCAACGGCGCCGATCCCGACATGGTCGACCGCCTCGCCGGGCTCAGCGCGCGCGACTATGCCGCCCGCGACGGCCGCGCGCCCGCCATCGCCGAAGCGCTCAAGAACGCCCCCAAGGTCCAGAAGCGCGCCGTTTCCGGCCCCAGTTTCTAACCGCCCCAACCCAGCCCGTCGGCATCGGGATCGGTCAACGTGATCACCCGCCGCGCTGCGCGGCGGGCAAAGGCGAGCGTGCATTTGCGCCGCGTCGCGCTCGCCAGCGGCACGGTCCGCGCCTCACGCACGATCGCCGCGTCATAGCGGTCGGCGACGATAATCCCGGCACGTTCGGGCAGGAAATCGGGGCGTTCCAGCGGGGACAGGTCGAACCCCTGCGGCACCGCCCAGAAATAGCGGTCGCAATGCGCGAGATAATCGGTCCACTTGCCATCGCCAATCAGGTCCGCGCGCGAGACCTTGACCTCCACGATCACGATCTCGCCGCGGACATTGAGCGCCATCAGGTCAGCCCGGCGGCCATCGCCCAGCGGTACCTCCGCCATCGCCACCGTTTCGTGGCGCAGCAACATCCGGCACACGCCGCGCGTGACATCGGCGGCGATCAGCGGATCGGAGTCGGCAACGGAAATGGCCGGGGAGGGGTTCGAAACCATCCCCGGCCCTTAGAACATTTGACGAACGAACGAAAACCCGTCCGCCACGTCTCAACGATAGAAGATGTGGTTGCCGACGCTACCCACGCGCGCCCGGCGCCAGCCGGGCGAGACATAGCGGGCGTGAAAGAACAGCGCATTCGACACGCGGCTGTCCCACGCATCGTCGCGCGCGACCTGCGCCACGGCGAGCGCGGTCTTCCACGCGCGGGCGCTCGCCGGCGGCTGCGGCAGACGGCCGTTGCGCACGAACGAGAATTGCCCGCGCTGGGTCAGCACGCCGCACACCGATGCGGGGAAGCGGCCGGACTTGGCGCGGTTGAGGATCACTTCGGCGACCGCGAGCTGGCCTTCGAGCGGCTCGCCCTTGGATTCATAATAGACGCCGATCGCCAGACAGTTGTGCTCGGCATCGTCTGCAATCGCGTCCTGCGCCGCGACCGCAGCGGCCAGCGTCGCATAGGTGGCGGAGTCGGATTCGGAGTCTTCGGTGATGGCGGCGTCGTCGGCGTCGAGCGCAGCGAGCGATTCGCCCATCGTGGGAACCTGTTCAGCCGCAGCTTCGTTGATCGCCTGAACCGGGGTCTTTTCGGCCTCTCCGGCAACACCCGGGGCCGTTGCACCAATGCCCGCGGCAAAGGTGAGGGTCGTGGCCGCGATAATCGCAGCCCGGAACGAAAAAGACATTCAACTTCGATACTATGCGGTTGGTGCGCGATCGTGTCTCTCAAGGTGCGAATGCACGGACCGATCGGGCTTGCCCCCCGACTGCGTAACCACCGGCCTCTGACCCCGACGGCACAACGCTATTAAATCGTCGCGCGCCCCTGCCGACATTGTTGCGGTGCGTCAACCACCGATAATCGTTTCAGCGGCGAACCGTTCTGCCGCTGCGATATCCAGTTCGACCACCCACAGATCTGGATCGCGACTACGCCGCCGCTGCCAGTAATCGGCGACCGCGCCCGGATCTTCGAACGTCGATGGTCCGCTCGGCAGCAGTGCCGACTGCCCATCCGGCCCAATCCCCCGCTCGAAAAAGCGCGGATTCTCTCCCCGTTCCAGCGCCAGGATCAGGATCGCGCCCGCCTCGGCATGGCCCTTGGCCAGCACCATGGCGCTGCCACCCTCGGCATTGACGCGGCGGACCAGCGCGTTGACGACCAGCCCGCTCGCCAGCCGCGGCGTCACGGCGCGACGCGATAACCGGGCAGCCCGGCCAGCGCGATCCGCGATTTCATGAAGGTGCCGGTCCCGCGCGCCGCCTCTTCGCCCGTGGCATCGATCAGCCGCGCTTCGGCCACGAACACGCGCCGCTGCCCGCTGACCCAGCGTCCCTCGGCGGTCACGGGGCCTGGCCCGAGCGGCTTGGTGAAGAGCAGGTTGAACGCCGTGGTCAGCAGGAACCGGTCGGTCACCAGGCTGTTGGCCGCGTAGAACGCCGCGTCGTCGAGCATCTTGAAATAGCTCGTCCCATGCGCCGCGCCGCCGGCATGGAAATGGCGCTGGTCGATGGTGAAGTGGATCCGCGCGACCCCAGCTTGGGCAATCTCCAGTCGCGAGTCGAACAGCTGATTGATCGGCGCGGCGGCATAGAGCGATTCGAGCGCACGGTGATGCGCCGCCGCGCCGAACGCCGGAGTGGCGTCAGGCGGCAGCGTCACGCGCTTCGGTCCCGGCGAGCAGGGCGTAGATCGCGTCGGCCGACCCCGCCCCGCGCAACTTGGCGGTAAAGCCACGGTCGCGCAGCCGCCGCGAAACGCGCGCCAGCGCCTTCAGATGATCCGCCCCGGCATTGACCGGGGACAACAGCATGAACACCAGATCGACCGGACTGTCATCGACCGCCCCGAAATCCATCGGCCTGTCGAGCCGCACCATCACCCCGCGCACGGCATCCAGTCCCTCGATCCGCCCGTGCGGGATCGCGATTCCGCCACCAAATCCAGTGGTGCCAAGCTTTTCGCGCGCGGCAAGTGCGGTGGCGACGGTCGCGGCGTCCAGGCCATAGACCCGCGCCGCGACGTCGGCGAGCAGCGCGAAGAGCTTCTTCGTGCTGCCCGCCGTCACGCCCGAGACCACCGCCTCGGGCGTCACCAGATCCGTCAGATCAAGCATCAGGTGGATCAGGCCGCCCGGTTGGGTTCGACCCAGCCGATCGTGCCGTCGGTGCGGCGATAGACCATGTTGTAGGCGCCCGTTCCCGTATTCTTGAACAGCAGCGCATTGGTGTTGCGCAGGTCGAGCATCATCACCGCATCGGACACGCTGGCGTCCGGCACGTCGACGCGGGTTTCCGCGATGATCGCCGGCGCATCGGCGACCTCTTCGGTCTCCTCCACCTGGAACACGGTATAGCCAGCGTCGAAATCGGCCATCATCGCCTGCTGCTGACCGTTATTGCGGTCCTTCAGGCGGCGCATGTAGCGGCGCAGCTGCTTCTCGATCTTGTCGGCGGCGCCGTCGAACGCAAGATGCGCCTCGGACGGGGCCGAATGCGACCCCTTGAGCACCAGCCCCTGCATCACGTGCGCCACGATGTCGCAGGTAAAGCCATGGTCGTGCGGACCCTTGCCGAACGTCACCTGCGCCGAGATGGCACGGGCGAAATACTTTTCGGCGATACCCTGCAGCCGGTCGTCCACGTGCTGGCGCAGTGCTTCGCCCGTGTCTACCTGATGACCAGAAACGCGGATATCCATATCGTCCTCCGTCTAAACAAGAGGAGCACCTAGGAATGGGGGGCGACAGCGTCAACCGGACGCCGGAACTCCCCAGACAGGGTCCTCGAACCCGGCCATAAACGCCGAATGGCGCGCCAGTTCCTCTGCGCTCGGCGTAAAAATGCGCGCCGGGCGTATATTGCTCTTAGTCGAAGCGACGGTGATCCGGTCGGGCCCGGTAGTTTCACCCACCGCCAGCCCCAGCGCGATCTGCCGCCCGCCGGTCAGTTCGATGAACACCTGCGCCAGCAATTGCGCGTCGAGCAGCGCGCCGTGCAGCTCGCGCGCCGACAGGTCGACGCCATAGCGCACGCACAGCGCGTCGAGCGTATGCTTGGCCCCGGGATGTTTGGCGCGCGCGATCTGGAGCGTGTCGACGATGCGGTCGACCGGTAACATCGCGCGGCCGCACGCCTTCAGCTCACCGTTCATGAAGCCAAGGTCGAACATCGCATTGTGCGCGATCAGCGGACAATCGCCCAGAAACTCGATCAGCTCGTCGCAAATCTCGTGAAAGCGCGGCTTGTCGGCCAGGAACGCCTCCGAAAGGCCATGCACCGCGAACGCCTCGACCGGCATGTCGCGGTCGGGGTTCACGTAACGGTGGAAATGTCGCCCGGTCGGTACGCGGTTGATCAGCTCGACACAGCCAATCTCCACCAGCCGGTGCCCGGCACTGTAGCTCAGGCCGGTTGTTTCGGTGTCGAACACGATTTCGCGCATGCCCTGCTTATCCGCCCGTTTGGCCCGTGAGGCAAGCGATGACCGCCGCAACTTCGGCGCGCGTCGCCTCTTTCGTCGTGCCGGTATCGATCACGAAATCCGCCCGCGCGCGCTTCTCCGCATCGGGCATCTGCCGCGCCAGGATCGACTCGAACCGCTCGACCGTCATGCCCGGCCGCGCCAGCACCCGCGCGCGTTGGACCTCTGCCGGAGCCGACACGACGACGATCTTGTCCACCTGCCGCCACCCACCGGCCTCGAACAGCAACGGCACGTCGAGCAACACCAGCGGCTTGTCGGCATTGGCCTTGAGAAATTCATTGCGGGCATGGGCGACGGCGGGGTGGACGATCCCCTCCAGCCGCTTGAATGCCTCCGGATTGCCGAACACCGCCTCGCCGAGGAGCGTGCGATCCACCCCCAATTCGGTCGTCGTATCCGGAAACTCGGCCTCGATCGCCGCGACTAGCGCGCCGCCCGGCCCCTGCAGCCGGTGTACCTCCGCATCGGCGTCGAACACCGGCACCCCCGCCTCGGCAAACATCGCCGCGACGGTCGACTTGCCCATCCCGATCGAACCGGTGAGGCCAAGGACGAGGCTCATTTCAGTAGCAGCGCCCGCAACTCCGCATCATGCTCGCGCGGCGCCGCCTTGCCGAAGAACAGCTCGAACGCCAGCGCCGCCTGGCCGATCAGCATTTCCAGCCCGTCAACCGTCTCCAGCCCGCGCGCCCGTGCCGCCGCCAGCAACCCGGTCTCGAGCGGCGCATAGACCGCGTCATAGACCAGCGCGTCTTCAGGCAGGTTCGACAGGTCGAGGTCGAGCGGTGGCTGGCCGAGCATCCCTAACGCGCTGGCATTGACCAGCAACGCCACCGGAGGCAGCGGCGCATCGAGTGCTACCACATCGCCCTTGAGCCCGAACGTCGCGAGAAGCCCCATCGCCTTCAACGGGGACCGGTTGAGGATCGTGACATGCCCGACCCCCGCCCGTGCCAGCGCGAACAGGATCGCGCGCGCCGCACCGCCCGCACCCACCACCGCGACCGGCGCACCCTCCAGATCGAACTCGGCAATCGGAGCGTAGAAGCCCGCGGCGTCGGTATTGGTCCCGATCACGCTCCCATCCGGCTGCCGCAAAATCGTGTTCATCGCACCGATCGTGTCACGGACCCCACCCGGATCATCAACAAGATCCATCACGGCGATCTTGTGGGGCAGCGTGACATTGCAACCGCGCCAGTCAGCATCAGCGCAAGCACCGGCTATGTAATCTACCAGCTCGTCCGGCGGGACGTGGAAAGCGCGATAATCGCCCGGAATCCCAAGTTTAGAGAGCCAGAACTTGTGGATCAGCGGCGACTTGGATTGCGCGATGGGATCGCCGATGACTTCGGCAAAGGGAGTGGTCATGACGTCAACTGGCCTCTGGTCCGCAGATAATCGAGGATGTTGAGCAACGGCATCCCCAGGATCGTATAATGGCTGCCCTCTATCCGGCTGAACAGCTGCACCCCCGGCCCCTCGACCCGGTAGCAACCGACACAGCCTGAAATCGCCGGCCATTCGGCGTCGAGATACTCCGCGATGAAGGCGTCCGACATCGGCCGTACCCATAATCGCGCCCGGTCGACATGCCGCCACACGGCGCGGCCATTCTCGGCAACTACCGCCGCGCTGTAGAGGTCATGGCGCTTGCCCGACAGCATCCGAAGGTGCTTCTCGGCATCCGCGCGGTCGACCGGCTTGTCGAGCAACGTCCCGTCCTCGATCGCTACGACCGAGTCCCCACCGAGCACCAGCGTGCCCGGCACCCGCTGACTGACCTTGAGCGCCTTCATCTCCGCGAGCGCATCGGCCAAGTCGCGCGGCGCAACTTCGCCCATCGCGGCTTTGACCGCATCCTCGTCGACCAATGCCGGCAGCGCCTCATGCGCCACACCCGCCGCCGTCAGCATCGCGCGCCGCGACGCACTGGTTGATGCCAGCACGATCATGCGCGGCCTCCCGCGGTCACCCGCTCATTCGCCATGGTGATGATCGCTGCTGCCGTTTCCTCGATCGACCGCCGCGTCACATCGATGACCGGCCAGCCATTGTCGGCGAACATGCGCCGGGCATAGGCGACCTCCTTCTGCACCGCCTCCTGCTCGACATAGCTGGTCTCGTCCTGCTGGTTGAGTGCGAGCAGGCGGTTGCGCCGTACCTGGATCAGTCGCTCGGGACTGGTGGTCAGACCGACGACCATCGGATTTTTCAGCGAAAACAGCAGTTCGGGTGGCGGCGATTGCGGCACGATCGGGATATTGGCGACCTTGAACCCGCGATTGGCGAGGTAGATCGATGTCGGCGTCTTCGACGTGCGCGACACCCCGGCGAGCACGATGTCCGCCTCCTCCCAATTCTCCCAATTGACGCCATCGTCATGCGCGATGGTGAACTGGATCGCATCGACGCGCGCGAAATAGGCAGCGTCGAGCATATGCTGCCGCCCCGGCCGCGCCTTCATCTCCTGTCCCAGCAGATTGGACAGCGCATGATTGACCGGATCGAGCGGCGCCACGGCGGGCAGCCCGATCGCGCGGCACCGCGTCTCGAGCTGACGGCGGATCTCCGGGTTCACCAGCGTGAAGATCACCAGCCCTGGATTCTGCGCGATCTCCGCCAGGATCCGCTCGAGATGCGTCTCGCTACGCACCATCGGCCAGAAATGGCGCAGCACCTCGACATCGTCGAACTGCGCGAGCGCCGCCTTTGCGATATTCTCCAGCGTCTCGCCGGTGGAATCGGAGAGCAGATGCAGGTGCAGTTTCACCTGAAAATCGCCTGTCTGGACAGTTCTGTGGAAAACATGGGGGAAATCGCTAGCGCAACGCGCCGGACCCGCCAAGCGGGGGACTCTGTCCACGCTCCGGGTCATTCGTCCACAACCGCGCCCACAGCGACGCGATCCGCTCCACAGCCTGTGGATAATGTGGACGGTTGAATCGAATCGCGGCGGAATCGCGGGACTCCGCGCCGTCAATCTGTTGGCAGAATGGGGACGAACGCTTAAGCCCCAGCATCCACGCACCAACACACAACTACATCTTTCTAAGATTCTTCTTCTTATTTTTGTTGAGAGACGGGCGACCCTGTGACTGCGAAAAAACTGCTCCGAGTGCTGTCAGGGGAACGCGTCGATGCCCCGCCGATGTGGCTGATGCGTCAGGCGGGTCGCTATCTCCCCGAATATCGCGCACTCCGCGCCGAGAAGGGCGGGTTTCTCGAGTTGGTCAACGACAGCGACGCCGCGGCCGAAGTCACGCTCCAGCCGATCCGCCGCTTCGGCTTCGATGGCGCCATCCTGTTCTCCGACATCCTCGTCGTTCCGCACGCGCTCGGCCAGGACCTGTGGTTCGAAGCCGGGGAGGGACCGCGCCTTGCCCCCAAGCTGGTCGATACCGCGCTGGAAAGCCTTACAGCTGCCCCACAGCGGCTCGACCCGGTCTATGGCACCGTCACCCGTGTCGCCGCTGCGTTGCCGCCTGACGTGACGTTTCTGGGCTTTGCAGGAAGTCCCTGGACCAACGCGACGTACATGGTCGCGGGGCAGGGGAGCCGCGACCAGAGCGAGACGCGCCGCATGGCCTATACCGACCCGGCGGCGTTTCAGGCGATCATCGATGCCATCGTCGCGATGACCATCGACTATCTCGCCAAGCAGATCGAAGCGGGGGGGGAGGCGGTGCAGCTGTTCGACAGCTGGGCCGGATCGCTCAGCCCTGCGCAATTCGAACGCTGGGTGATCGCTCCCAATGCCGCAATCGTCGCCGGGCTGCGCTCACGTTGCCCGAATGCGAAAATTATCGGTTTCCCGAAGGGCGCCGGCGGCAAGCTCGCCGCCTATGCCCGGGAGACTGGCGTAGACGCGATCGGCCTCGACGAAACCGTCGATCCCGCTTGGGCGCACCGGGAGCTCCCCGCCGGCATGCCGGTTCAGGGCAATCTCGACCCGCTCGCGCTGATCGCGGGCGGGGAGGAGCTCAAGGCAGCGGCAACCCGCGTGGTTGATGCCCTGCGCGACCGCCCCCATATCTTCAATCTGGGCCACGGCATTCAACAGGACACGCCGATCGGCCATGTCGAACAGCTGATCGCGATCGTTCGGGGGACAGCACCAGCATGACCGGATTTCTGAGCTTCGCCTGGCTGTGGGTGAAGGCCGCGCACGTCATCTTCGTGATCTTCTGGATGGCCGGCCTGTTCATCCTGCCACGCTANCTCGTCCANCATCAGGAGGCGCTTGGCGACCCGGTGCAGGCGAAAGCATGGGCCGAACGCGAAGCCAGATTGCGCCGCGTGATCCTCACCCCCTCGCTGGTGATCGTCTGGGTGCTGGGGCTTGCGCTCGCGATCAATCTCGGGCTGTTCGAGGGCGGTGCGGGCCTCGGCTGGCTCCATGCGAAGCTGCTGCTGGTCGTGCTGCTATCCGGCTATCACGGATGGGCGATCGCCTATTCGAAGAAGCTCGCGGCGGGGCAGGGGTCGCTGACCTCCAAACAGCTGCGCATGGCCAACGAAATCCCGGCGATCTTCGTCGCACTGATCGTGATCCTCGCGGTGGTGCGTCCGTTCTGATCGCTTGACTTGAACCCGGCCGAATCCTAATCCGCTTGGGTCGCGTCGCCGTTCCGGCGGCGGCCCGGCATCCCTCCTTTTTTCCTCAAGCCATCGCCTCCCGCGCGTCCAAACGCCCGAAAACCTTGTAGCGATCGCCAGACGGACTTCTCCCATGCATTTGAAAGATTTAAAGAAAACCGCGCCCGCCGAACTGGTGACGATGGCCGAGGAACTCGGCGTCGAAAGCGCGTCCACGCTGCGCAAGCAGGACCTGATGTTCGCCATCCTCAAGGCCCAGGCCGAAAATGGCGAGCTGATCATGGGCGAGGGCACGATCGAAGTGCTTCAGGACGGCTTCGGCTTCCTGCGCAGCCCGCAGTCCAACTATCTCGCCGGCCCCGACGACATCTATGTTTCGCCGAACCAGGTCCGCAAGTTCGGACTGCGCACCGGCGACACGGTCGAAGGCGAAATCCGCGCCCCCAAGGATGGCGAGCGCTATTTCGCGCTGACCAAGCTAGTCAGCGTCAATTTCGACGATCCCGATGTGGTCCGCCATCGCGTCAATTTCGACAATTTGACGCCACTCTACCCGGATCAGAAGCTCAAGCTCGATCCTGCCGATCCGACGCAAAAGGACAAGTCGGCGCGCGTCATCGACATCGTCAGCCCGCAGGGGAAGGGCCAGCGCACGCTGATCGTCGCGCCGCCGCGCGTCGGCAAGACGGTGATGCTGCAGAACATCGCCAAGGCGATCACCGACAATCATCCCGAGGTGTTCCTGCTCGTCCTGCTGATCGACGAGCGGCCCGAGGAAGTCACCGACATGCAGCGCAGCGTGAAGGGTGAGGTGGTCAGCTCGACCTTCGACGAACCCGCCACGCGCCACGTCCAGGTCGCCGAAATGGTGATCGAAAAGGCCAAGCGCCTGGTCGAGCACAAGAAGGATGTCGTCATCCTGCTCGACTCGATCACCCGCCTCGGCCGCGCCTACAACACCGTCGTGCCCAGCTCGGGCAAGGTGCTGACCGGCGGTGTCGACGCGAACGCGCTCCAGCGTCCGAAGCGCTTCTTCGGTGCCGCCCGCAATATCGAGGAAGGCGGCTCGCTCTCGATCATCGCCACCGCGCTGATCGACACCGGCAGCCGCATGGACGAAGTGATCTTTGAAGAGTTCAAGGGCACCGGCAACTCCGAAATCGTGCTCGACCGCAAGGTCGCGGACAAGCGCATCTTCCCGGCGCTCGACGTCGGCAAGAGCGGCACGCGCAAGGAAGAGCTGCTGCTCGACAAGGCGACGCTGTCGAAAATGTGGGTGCTGCGCCGCATCCTCATGCAGATGGGCACCACCGACGCGATGGAGTTCCTGCTCGACAAGATGAAGGATTCGAAGACCAACGAAGACTTCTTTGATTCGATGAACCAATAAACGGCCAGAGGGTTTAGCCGCACATGCAGGAAATTTGGGGCCATATCGTCGCCGACTTCGCTGGCTTGTTCTCGGGCAGCGGGTCCGCCTGGCTGGCATTCGGCCAGGTCATTCTGATCGACATCGTCCTGGCGGGCGATAACGCGATCGTCATCGGTGCGCTCGCCGCCGGGCTGCCCGCGGATCAGCGCAAGAAGGTCATCCTGATCGGCATCGTCGCCGCGCTGGTGCTGCGCATCGGCTTTGCGCTGGTGGTGACACAGTTGCTGCAGGTTATCGGCCTGGTTTTCGCCGGCGGCGTCCTGCTGCTGTGGGTGGCGTGGAAGATGTGGCGCGAAATCGGCCATGGCGGCGAAAGCGCCGGATCGCCAGAGATTGAGGGCGACGAACATTCGGGCGTGAAGCCGGCGAAGAGCTTTGCCAGCGCCGCCTGGGCGGTCGCGGTCGCCGACGTCTCGATGAGCCTCGACAACGTCCTTGCCGTCGCCGGGGCTGCGCGCGACCATCCGGGTATCCTGATGGTCGGGCTGGTGATCGCGGTTGCGCTGATGGGCGTCGCGGCGAACATCATCGCCAAGTACATCGAACGCTATCGCTGGATCGCGTGGATCGGTCTTGCGGTGATTGTCTATGTCGCCGGTTCGATGATCTACACCGGGATCACCGACCAGGAAATCGGTCTGCTTCAGCTTTTCCGCTAAGGCATTGATCTAAAATCAGGAAAGGGCGGCATCCGCGAGGATGCCGCCCTTTTCGATTCAGCCGATATGCTCGGCGAAGAACGCCTCGGTCCGGCTGTCGGCCAGCTGCGCTGCCGCCTCCGACCGCCGCTTGCCCATCTCGGTGGCAAAGCCATGGTCCTCACCCGGATAGTCGTGCAGCGTCACCTTTGGATGGTCGTCCAACCCCTCATGCATCGCCTTCTGGGTCGCGGCGGGAACGAAGCCATCGTCGCCGGCAATGTGCAGCATCAGCGGGTTGGCGATGGCATGCTTCTCACCGAGCAGCCCATCGACGCCGACCGCATAATAGCCAACGCTGGCGTCGCTATCGGTCCGCGCTGCGGTCATGAAGGCCAGGCGACCGCCCAGACAATAGCCGGTGACCCCGACCTTGCCGCCGCTGACGTCGCGCGCCACGCGGATTGTCGCCTCGATATCGGCGACGCCTTTGTCCTGATCGAACTTCCCCATCCAGTCGAGCGCCTGCTTGAACTCCGGCTCGACATCGGGGTCCAGATCGATGCCAGGCTCAAGCCGCCAGAACAGGTCGGGGGCGAGCGCGACATAGCCGAGCGACGCGAAATGATCGCATTTGCGCCGGATGCCCTCATTCACGCCAAAGATTTCCTGGATGACGACGATCGCGCCGCGCGGGGTGCCCTCTGGGTCGGCACGATAGGCGGCGAAGCTGCCGCTGCCGTCGATTGCCTGGATTTCGATACTCGCCATGATACGCTCCTTGGTTCAGCGGTGACGCTGCTCGTGGTCGAGCAGCCATTGCTTGGTCGCGGGGCCGTCACCCGCAGAATAGCTGCCCAGCGCGCCGCCGGCAGCGGTCACCCTGTGGCATGGAATGATGACGGGAAGCGGATTGCGCGCGCACAACTGCCCGATGGCGCGCGGTCCCGACTGGAGTCGTCGCGCGAGTTCGCCGTAACTGGCCGTCTCGCCATAGCCCAGCGCGACCAGGCCGTCGCGCAACACGCGACCGCGTGGCGACGACACCGGGGCCAGCGGGAGATCGAACGTTCTGAGATCGCCGGAGAAATACGCCAGCAGCTGTTCCGCCGCAGTGCGAACCGGTGCGGTCGCGCCCATTGCTGGCGGTCCCTCCGCACCGATGGTCACGCGCAGCACGCTGCATGCGTCGCCCTCGATCTTCATCGGGCCGATGGGCGTTGCGATCAGGGCATGGTCGCGCGCATACATGGGCTGAGCGTAGGGCAGGGGATGCTTCGGGCTCAAGTGGAGAAGACGGTATGAAGATCAACGTCGAGGTCGACTGCACCCCTGAAGAGGCGCGCCGTGCGATGGGCTTGCCCGATTTCACTCCGGTCCATGACCGCTACATCCAGATGATGCTCGATTCGATCGACAAGGGCGGGGTCAATCCCGAGATGATGGAGAGCATGATGAAGAGCTGGACCCCGATGGGTGAGGCAGGAATGAATTTCTGGCGCGGCATGTTCGATATGGGCAAGCGTAGCGGGGGCGAGTGACCGACACGATTTTCGCGCTGTCGAGCGGGGCATTGCCGGCCGGCATCGCGGTTATCCGCATTTCGGGGCCGCATGCATTCGCGGCGGTCACGACGCTGGCGGGCGAACTTCCGGCACAGCGTCGCGCGTCTCTGCGAACCCTGCGGTGTGACGGCGAAGTGCTCGACCGCGCGCTGGTCCTCATCTTCCCCGGTCCAGCAACGGCGACCGGCGAAGATCTGGCGGAGTTGCATCTTCACGGCGGCCGCGCCGTGGTGCGCGCGGTCGAGGCAGCGCTCGCCGCGATCCCGGGTCTGCGCGGCGCCGAGCCAGGGGAGTTTACCCGGCGGGCGCTCGAACATGGCCGCATCGACCTGACCGAGGCCGAAGGGCTGGGCGACCTGCTTGCGGCGGAGACTGAGATGCAACGCCGCACCGCGTTGCGTGCTGCCGAGGGTGGCGTGCGCGCGCGGATCGAGGACTGGGCGGCGCGCGCGCTGCGCCTGTCGGCGCTCATCGAGGCCATGCTTGATCATGGCGACGAGGATGACGTGGCGGGGGAGGGTGATGTGCTCGCCGTCGTTCAGAACGACGCCAGCGCACTCGCCGCGGAGATCGAGGCCGTGATCGCCCAGCCACCGGTGGAACGCATTCGTGACGGCATCCGCATTGTGCTGGCAGGGTCGCCCAACGCTGGCAAATCGACCTTGCTCAACGCGCTAGCCGGGCGCGAGGCGGCGATCGTCTCGTCGCTGGCGGGCACGACGCGCGACCGGATTGAGGTGCCGGTGATGCGCGGCGGCGTTGCTTATCTGCTCACCGACACCGCCGGCCTCCACGCCGCTCCTGCGGATATCGTGGAGGAGATCGGGATCGCCCGGGCGCGGACCGCGATCGAAGCTGCCGATCTCGTCCTCTGGCTTGATGATGCGCCGCTGCCCCCGGAGTTGGTGGGCGTTCCGCACCTCCTGATCCACCCCCGTGCAGACGCTGCAGGCCGCTACGTCGGTCCGGATGAGCGGATCAGTGTATCGGCGCAGATGGGGCGGGGCATCGACGGCCTATGGGATGCGATAGCCCGGGTCACTGCGGCGCTGCTGCCACCGTCGGACAGCGTCGCACTCAACATCCGACAGCGCAGGCTTGCCGATCAGGCGGCGACAGCCCTACGCGCCGCTTCAGGCCTGCACGATCTTCTGCTCGCTGCCGAAGAGCTCCGTGCCGCGCTGCGCGCGTTCCATCGCATCACTGGCGCAGCGGATGTCGAGGCGATGCTCGACACGCTGTTCGGGCGGTTCTGTATCGGCAAGTGAATGTTCCACGTGGAACGCTTTTGACCTGACCCCCGCGCGCGGCTATGCGGCCGGTATGCAATCCCTCGACGTGATCGTGATCGGCGGCGGCCATGCCGGGACCGAAGCAGCGGCTGCGGCCGCCCGCTGCGGCGCGCGGACGGCGCTCATCACGTTTGACCCAGCGATGATCGGCGCGATGTCGTGCAATCCGGCGATCGGTGGGCTCGGCAAGGGGCATCTGGTCCGCGAAGTCGATGCCCTGGACGGACTGATCGCCCGCGCTGCTGACGCTGCGGCGATCCACTACCGACTGCTCAACCGCTCTAAAGGGCCAGCAGTGCAGGGACCCCGCGTGCAGGCCGACCGCGTCCGCTACGCCGCCGCCATTCAGACGATGCTAGCCGCCCAACATGGCCTCGATATCGTCGCCGGGGAAGCGGTCGCGCTGTTGATTGAGCAGGGCAGGGTGGCGGGTATCCGGCTGGCCGACGATCGCGTGCTCCGCGCACCGGCAGTTGTCCTTGCCAGTGGCACCTTCCTGGGCGGCCGCATTTTCCGGGGCGAGGAGCGCGAGACCGGCGGCAGGGTAGGGGAGCGTGCCGCGACCGCATTGGGTGTCCAGCTGCGCGACTGCGGCCTCCCGATCACCCGGCTCAAAACCGGCACGCCCCCGCGATTAGATGGCCGCACGATCGACTGGGGCGCGCTTGATGAGCAACCCAGCGACGCCGACGACTGGCGCATGTCGCCCATGACATCGGGACCCCGGCTGCCGCAGCTCGCCTGCGCAATCACCCGCACCACGCTCGAAACCCATGAGATTATCCGTGGCGGACTCGACCGCTCACCGCTGTTCAGCGGCGCAATCGAAGCCGGCGGCCCCCGCTACTGCCCCTCGATCGAGGACAAGATCTTCCGCTTCGGCGACCGCGATGGGCATCAGGTTTTTCTCGAACCGGAGGGGCTGGCGACTCACCTCGTCTATCCCAACGGCCTTTCGACCTCGCTTCCGACCGATGTTCAGTCCGCGATGATCGCATCGATTCCCGGCCTCGACCGTGCCCAGATCGTCACGCCGGGCTATGCCGTCGAATATGACCATGTCGATCCGCGCGCCCTGTCGCACCAGCTGGAGTGCCGCGATCTTCCTGGCCTTTATTGTGCGGGCCAGATCAACGGCACTACCGGCTATGAGGAGGCGGCCGCTCAGGGCCTTGTTGCCGGGATCAACGCCGCAGCCGCAGTGCTCGGCCACCCCCCGACCGTCTTCCCGCGCGAGATCAGCTATATCGGAGTGATGATCGACGACCTGACGCTGCAAGGCGTGACCGAACCCTATCGCATGCTCACCGCCCGCGCCGAACACCGCCTGCACCTCCGCGCCGACAATGCCCATAGCCGGCTCGCCGAATTGGGCGAGGCGGCGGGTTGCCTTGGGCCAGACCGGCGGGCGTTCGTCGCCCAGCGGCGTGACGCGCGCGCACGGCTGGACATGTTGTTCGCCGACACCCGCACCGCCCATGTGCTCGGTCAGGCCGGCGCGCCCGTGGCGCAGGACGGCGCCCGCCGCACCGCATTCGAATGGTTACGGTTTCCAACTGTGACGCTCGATCATCTCCAGATCGATGCCGGCGGTGCGGACCCGGCAGTGCTGGCCGAGCTGATCGAGGATGCCCGCTACGCACCCTATCTCGAACGCCAGGCGCAGGAGAGCGCGACCATGCAGCGCGCGGACGGGACGCGCATTCCCGCCGAGCTCGACTATGCATCCGTTCCAGGGCTGTCGAACGAGATGGTCGAGCGGCTTGCCACCGCGCGTCCGGACACGATTGGCGACGCTGCGCGCGTCCGCGGCATCACGCCCGCAGCATTGACCGCGATCCTCCTCCATGTGAAGCGCGCGGCATGACCGAAGACGAAGCTCGCGACTGGATACGCAGCCGTTACGATGTTTCACGTGAAACACGGCTCGCAACCTTTGTGGACCTGCTGCGCGATGAGTCCACGCGTCAGAACCTCGTTTCCCCAACGTCCCTGGAGCAAATTTGGGCGCGGCACATCGTTGATTCAGCTCAGCTGCTTGAGCATGCCGATGTCGGCGGCTTGTGGCTCGACATCGGCAGCGGCGCCGGCCTGCCCGGAATCGTCCTAGCGATCCTCCGTGACGAGCCCGTCGAACTGGTCGAACCGCGTAAACTCCGCACGGCCTTTCTCCAGCATTGCGTTGATACGCTCGGTCTCACCAACGTTACCATCCACACGGCCAAGGTAGAGCGAACAACGGGACGCGCCGCCGTCATCACCGCCCGCGCTGTCGGATCGCTCGACACACTGTTCCGCATCGCTCGCCACCGGAGCGATCGGTCCACAATCTGGGTGCTCCCCAAAGGCCGCAATGCGCAATCGGAGGTGGAAGATGCGCAGCTATGGTGGCAAGGTTCGTTCCACGTGGAACCGAGCGTGACCGCACCGGACTCGCTCATCATCGTCGCCAAAGAGGTGCGCCCCAGATGATCTGCATCGCCATTGCGAATCAGAAGGGCGGCGTGGGCAAGACCACGACCGCGATCAACGTCGGCACCGCACTCGCCGCGACCGGCAAGCGGGTGCTGCTGCTCGATCTCGACCCGCAGGGCAATTGTTCCACTGGCCTTGGCATCGGTCGCGCTGATCGCGAGCGGTCGACCTACGACTTGCTGATCGGTGAGACCAACCTCGAGGACGTGTTTGTCCCGACCCGCGTGCCGGGCCTCGACATCGTTCCCGCCACGGTCGACCTCTCGGGCGCGGAGATCGAGCTGATCGAGTTCGAAGCACGCACCCATCGTCTGGCCACCACGATCGAGCGCAGCGCACAGCGTTGGGATGTTGTGCTGATGGACTGTCCGCCCTCGCTCGGGCTGCTCACCATCAACGCGATGGTCGCGTCGGACGCGCTGCTCGTACCCCTCCAATGCGAATTCTTTGCCCTCGAAGGGCTTAGCCAGTTGCTCAACACGGTCGAGCGCATCCGCGGACGCTTCAATCCCGGCCTGTCGATCCTGGGTGTCGTCCTCACCATGTACGACCGCCGCAACCGTCTGACCGATCAGGTTGCGGACGACGTCCGCGCCGTCCTGGGCAAGGTGGTGTTCGATACCGTCATCCCGCGCAACGTCCGCCTGTCCGAGGCGCCCAGCCACGGCCTGCCTGCGCTGATCTATGATTATCGCTGCGCGGGGTCCGAAGCCTATATCGCTCTTGCCCGCGAAGTGATCGATCGCCTGCCCAAGCTGAAGAAGGCCGCATGACCGAAGAGACACCGCAAGAGCCGACGACGCCCGCTGCCTCGCCACTCAGCCCCCGCAAGGCGCGGCCCGGCCTTGGCCGTGGTCTCAGCGCATTGCTGGGCGATGCCGAGCGTGAAGAGCCCGTTCGTCCTGGTACCGAGCCGTCGATGGGCGTGCGGCTGCTCCCGGTCAGCTCGCTGTCGCCGCACCCGGATCAGCCACGCCGCCATTTCGATGAGGATGCGCTGGAGGAGCTCGCCAAGTCGATCGCGATGCGTGGCCTCATTCAGCCGATTGTCGTGCGCCCGCATGGCAAGGATTATCAGATCGTCGCCGGCGAACGCCGCTGGCGCGCCGCCCAGCGTGCACGACTGCACGAGGTGCCGGTCATCGTTCGCGACCTGGACGAGGCGCAGACCGTCGAAATCGCGATCGTCGAGAATATCCAGCGTGAGGATCTCAACGCAATTGAAGAGGCCGAGGCGTACGCCAAGCTGATCAACGAATTCGGCCATAGCCAGGAGGCACTGGCCAAGATCGTCCACAAGTCGCGCAGCCATATCGCGAACCTGATCCGCCTGCTTGACCTGCCCGCCACCGTCCGCCAGCGCGTGGTCGAAGGCGCGCTGACCATGGGCCACGCCCGCGCGCTGATTGGTGCGCCGGACCCGGAAAAGCTCGCCAAGATCGTCGTCGAACGTGACCTGTCGGTACGCGACACCGAAAAACTCGCCCGCGAAGCCAAGCCGCGCGCGGCGGGGAAGGGTGGCGAGAAGGGCGGCGGCGGCAGCAACGCCGACATCGTCGCGCTGGAGCGCCAACTGGGCGACGTGCTCGGCCTCAACGTCAAGATCAGCTTCGGCGAGAAGGGCGGGGCGCTTACGCTGGCCTATTCGACGCTGGACCAGCTGGACATGATCTGCCAGCGCCTGACCGGCGAGAAAATATAGTTATATCAGTAGTTTAGGTGTCTTCTAAAGCCCCTCCCGCCTGCGGGAGGGGTTGGGGAGGGTCTTCTTCTTCTTCTTCTTCTTGAAACGGGGAACCTCGCTCCCCCTCAAAATGAAGAAGACCCTCACCCAACCCTCTCCCGCAAGCGGGAGAGGGCTAAGAGGCGGTAGTCCGCATTCGGGCACCTGCCCGACGCGCGCTCAACCAGAGCGAGATATCCACCGGCGTTCGCCAACTCCCATCGTCACCCCGGCCCTGTGCCGGGGTCCACTGGGAGGCAAGCGCGAAGCTCCAGCTTCAATCCGCTGCGCGCGAGGATGCGTGGACCCCGGAACAAGTCCGGGGTGACGACCAGATAAAGTCGACTTGTCGCCTGCGGAATCCGCCGCCAGATAGTTGGCGTGGAAATAGAAGGCCTTACTCCCGCCGCCTTGCGGGCTTTACCAAGCGGCGAGCTGGATGCTCTGCTCGCGTTCGGGCGACCGATCACATTTCGTATCGGATCGGCAACCGTGCTCGCTGAGTTCAACCAAGATGACGATTGCCTCACCGTCAATCTCGCTCACATCGACGGTGGCGGGGAGGGCGTGCTTGTGTCGCTATGGAAGCTCGTCACCGCGTTCGCGAAAGAACGTGGCTATCGTCGCGTATTGTGGAACGTGCATGCACTCACCTGTGCCAATCCCAACCCACGCCTCCAGAGGTTTTTGGGCGAACGCGGGCTTGTTGAAACGCACAGCGAAAGACACGGTCGGGTCTTGAGTCGTCTGGAGCCGATTCAATATCCCTGAACTGGCCGCCCCTCACCCCCGCGCCGCCCCGCGCGCCAGCACCGCCAGCTCATGATCCGCCAGCACCTGTCCGGCATTCCCCCCACCGCGCGTCATCGCCCGCTCCGCCTCCCGCGCACGTTCCACGGCGCGGGCGAGCATCGGGCTGTTCCAGCGTTGCAGCGCGCGGATCGTCGCGGCTTCTTCCTTGAAGAACACGCGATGCTTCTTGACCACCTCGCCGGGGCTCATCCCATGATCGATATCGGCGCGCATCTCGGCCAGCGCCATCAGGCGTCGGACCAGCCCGCGCAGCAGCGGAATGGTCGACACCCCCGCCGCATCGAGCCGCGCAAGCTCGACGCCGATCTCGGCCGGGCGACCGCCCACCACCGCCTCGATCGCGCCCGACATCTCGGCCTCGCCCAGATCGGCGCCAATTGCATCTAGCGCCTCGATCCCCGCCTCGCGCGGCCGATCGGGCGCGGCGTCGAGGAACAGCGACAATTTCTCGATCTCGCGCGCCAGCACCGCGCGGTCGCCGCCCGACATGGCGGCGAGGCGATCCGCCGCTCCGCCAACCAGCCGCAACCCATGTTCGCGCGCAATTCCGGTCGCCAGCTGCCCGGCGGTGCGCGCGTCGGGCACGTAACAGGAGTGAACCATCACATTGGGCGCGGCGAGCGCGAGCTTGAGCAGCCGACCGGTGCCCTTCAGCCCGCCGCCGACCGCGACCACCGGATTCCCTGCGGTCTCGGCCTCGATCAGCATCCGCACGGCATCGGTGCCGCCATCGTCGATCCCCGACACGCGGATGTAGCGCGCTCCCCCGAACAGCGACAGCGATGCCGCTTCGCCAGCCAACAAGCCGGCATCGTCCTTCAGCGCGCTGCCCTCGATATCGATGCGCTCGGCATCCGGCCCCATCGCCCGGCCCAGCCGCGCGGCCAGGTCGTTCGCGCCCGCCTCATCGGGGCCGTAGAGCAGGAACAGACGAATATCGGCGCCCGGCTTGTCCAGCCGCGCGCGGATCTGCGCCTCGCTCGCCTTCACTTCGTTTTGGAACTGCGCGCGTAGCGGGCCAGCCGCGCGACGATTTGGTCCGCGACGATGCCCGACAGCCGCTCCAGCGCGCTCCGCTCGGCCGCGATCGTCGCATATTCGGATCCCGCGACGTCGATGCCGGCGTCCGACCCGGCGGTCGCGTCAAGCACGGTCTGCCCGGTCGCCAGATCGATCAGCTGATAGCGCGCACGCAACGTCCGCCGCTCGCGCGTCACCACGTCATCGCTGCGCACGCCCAGACCCTCGATCCGGTCATCCAGCTTGATTTCCAGCCGATAGGCGGGAGTGCCGCTGCGCGTCGCTTCGATCCGGTCGCGCACGGCATTGGCGACCAGCCAGCCATTCTCACCCGGAATCGGCGCCACCTCGACCCCCGACAGCATCGTCTGCACCGGGCCACCCACGCCGCCGCCATAGAGTGGCCGCAGCCCGCAAGCCGACAGCGTGGTGCTCGCCGCGACCAGCGCGATCAGGAGTGCTGCGCGCTTCATGCGACGATGTTCACCAGACGGTCGGGCACGACGATCACCTT
>FUFK010054428.1_pt1 | contig 26930 bp, 24 predicted proteins | sample 1021851 | NCBI WGS metagenome assembly FUFK01 (sample SAMEA51879418, study PRJEB19060) | metagenome
TTAGGCGGAGTCGCAGAATCCAGCGTTTATGGAAATAGATTCTGCAACTACGGGCATGAATGCCCTTGGGCAGAAGGACTGGTTGTGGATGTTAGCTAGGAAATATAAGTTTAGGCCACTAACTGAAGCTTCTCATTCCTGGAAGCCGATTACTGAATCCAGGCTTTGGANCGTTCAACCGCCCTGAGCCACTCCTTCATTTTGGCATCCGCAGTATCCCGGTCGATGGAGGAGCGGAAGGTTTTTTCTTCCTTCCAGAGATTGCTCAAAACCTGCTGGTCACTCCANGTTCCAACAGCCAGACCTGCCAGAAAAGCAGCACCCATGGCAGTGGTTTCAAGGATTTGTGGACGTCTCACATCCAATCCAAGTAAATCGGCCTGGAACTGACAGAGGAACTGATTGGCAGCCGCTCCGCCATCGATTCTCAGTTCATTCAAGGATTCAGAAGTATCCTGGCTGATGCTGTTGAGGACCTCCGCCGACTGGAAGGCGATCGCCTCAAGCGAAGCCCTGACGATGTGANTGCGTCGGGTGTCACGGGTCAAACCGACCATCAATCCCCTNGCATAGGGNTCCCAATGCGGGGCACCTAACCCAACAAAGGCCGGGACAACAAACACCCCTCCGCTNTCAGNAACGGAAAGCGCCATCGATTCCGTTTCGGCAGCATCGTTGAACAATTCCAGCCCGTCCCGNAGCCATTGCACCAACGCACCGGCAATGAAGACCGAGCCTTCCAGGGCATAGGTCACCTCATCACCAAGCTTCCAGCCGATGGTGGTGAGCAGTCCGTTTTGGGAACGGATCAGATGCTTCCCGGTGTTGGAAATCATGAAGCAACCGGTTCCGTAAGTGTTTTTGGCCATCCCCGGAGAAAAACATGCCTGNCCGAACAATGCCGCCTGTTGGTCTCCTGCGGCACCGGCAATCGGCGCGGAGCCTCCAAACAGGGATTCNTCTACTTCGGCAATCACNCCACTGGAAGGAACNACTTCAGGCAGGGATTCCGGAGGAATGCCGAATCGTGAAAGGATCTCGGAGTCCCATTCGCATTTTTGGATGTCAAAAACGAGGGTTCGGGAAGCATTACTGATTTCGATGGCGTGGGTTGTTCCTCCACTCAGTTTCCAGATCAGCCAACTATCGACGGTACCGAAACAGAGCTTTCCCTGGCGTGCAAGGTTCGCAGCTTCAGGAACATTCTGGAGAATCCAGTGCATCTTCGTTCCTGAAAAATAAGGATCGGTGACCAAACCGGTTCGGTTCCGGATCAATTCATCAAAACCCTCCTCTTTCAACTCATCACAAAACCCAGCAGTACGTCGGCATTGCCAGTTGATCGCGGGNCAAAGCGCTTCTCCGGTTTCACGATTCCAGGCGATGGTGGATTCCCGCTGGTTGGTGATTCCTATAGCGGAAACCTCGGAAAGACCGATGCCCGCCTGATCCAGGACCTTGACGATGGTGCTTCGCTGGGTTTCCCAGATTGCTTCTGCGTCCTGTTCCACCCAACCTGAATCCGGAAAACGGCACTCCAGGGGTTCGGAGGCAACCGCCCGGATTTCGGCTTTTTCCGTGAAAAGGATGCTGCGTGAACTGGTGGTGCCCTGGTCCAGGGCAAGGATCAGGTCGGTCATGTTCCTCCGAGGATTAAAGAATAGTGTTTCTTGATGTTCAGGANTANAGGATACCCTGCTTGGCAAAATGCCTCATTGTCACGGAATCCCTCAAATCCCCCGATTTGAGAATGACCGCATCGGTATGATGCTTTCCCTTATCGGAAGGCAGCGACCCGCCGACNGCNAGACGGTAGGGTGGGATCACCGGAAGCAGAAAAGTCTGATCACCGACCTTGCATTCCATCGGGGATACCAGATCGCCGGTATCTTCATCATAGATTTTTTTCCCGGAGGCCATCACCACTCCACTCGCAATCACAGAACCTTCCCCGATGATTCCTGCCACCTCACACATCGCTCCGATCTTGACATGATCTTCCACGATCGAGGCGAGTCTTCCTGCCGGCTCGAGGATTCCCTCGATACCTGAACCTGCACCGAATTTAACATTCTCTCCGATCTGTGCACAGGANGCGACCCGTGCCCCGCCATCAATCATGCATCCTTTTCCGGCAATGTGTGCACCGATGTTGACAAAAGCCAGATTCATCACCACCGTCTGCGGACCGATGAANGCCCCTTTACGGACCATCGATCCGGGGGCATACCTCACCCCGCCTTTTTCAAACATTTCCTCGGTATAATTTTGAGTCTTCAACGGAATTTTGTCGTAGTATCCGTTTTCCATCATCACATTCGGATGGGTCCCAAAATAGTTGAGGACCCCATCGATGGTGTAGGTTTGCGGTTCCCAGACATCACTGACCTTTTCTGCGGCACGAACCTGCCCCTGATCCAGCATTTCAATGAATGCCTCCGTCTCTTCCGCACTGGCTTTACGGTCGCTGATGTTTTGGAGCAGGTTTTTATGATCCGAAGTGATTTTTTCAACNCTGAAGTTCTGTCCCGGCTTGAGGTTCATCANCAATTCGAGTTTCTTGTGCCTGCCGGGATGCGCTTCCGCCTTGGAGACATATTCNCCGAACCATTGCAGTCCTTCCTTCGCCGAATCGGAGTCGATCAGTCCACGTTCTCCGGCAATCTTATTGAACACTCGCAGGGCAGCATTTTTTCCTGCAACGTTGGGGATGAGAGAAAGCAACTGATCTTTTTCATTGAAAAGTCTCAAGAGGACCACTTCCTCTGCTTTGGGAAGTTGTTTTAAATTTTCTTCGAACTGGCTCATGGAATTCATCTCAGGTTATAGGTTGACCGGCACCGTGTTTGAGGCCGAAAGGAATCATAGATGGAGCAAAGGTTTCTTTCCCAGGGGAAAAACATTGAATCCGATTTGATGCAGGCTTTGAGGATCCAGGTGGTTCCTCCCGTCAAACATGAACGCCGGTTTGACCATTTCATCATGTATCCGCTGGAAATCAAGCTCCCGGTATTCCTGCCACTGGGTGACCAGGGCAATGGAATGGGCTCCCTTGCAGGCCTGGTATGCGTCTTCCACAAATTCCACATCGCCCTGCATCCCACGCAGATCCTCTCTGGCATTTTCGAGGGCTTTTGGATCATGAATCCGAACCCGCGCCTTCTCCTCCAGGAGTTTTTGGCAAAGTGGAATGGCAGGAGAGTCCCGGGTATCTCCGGTGTCAGCCTTGAATGCAAATCCGAGGACNGCCACGGTCTTACCCGCCAGAGTGTTGAACTGCTGTTTCAGAATGTTCTGGAAAAAACGCTCGGTTTGCCATTCATTGATCCGGACTACACTTTCCCAGTAATCACTCACCTCAGGCAGGCCATAGTATTCGCAAAGGTANGCCAGGTGAAGGATGTCCTTGCGAAAGCATGAACCCCCGAAGCCGATGCTGGTCTGGAGGAATTTTGGCCCGATGCGGGAGTCCATCCCGATTGCCTTCGCNATTTGTCCGATATCGGCTTCTGTTTTTTCACAGAGAGCTGAAATCGAATTGATCGAGGATATCCGCTGGGCAAGCATCGCGTTGGCGACCAGTTTCGCGAGTTCACTGGACCAGACATTGGTAAGCAGGATCCTTTCTTCCGGGACCCAATGCGCATAAAGNTTGGCAACGGTTTCCGCGGCCCGGGAGCCCTCTTCACTTTCCCGTCCGCCAATCAAAACCCGGTCGGGATTTTCCAGATCCTGAATCGCGGTCCCTTCTGCAAGGAACTCAGGATTGGAGACCACCTCGAAATGAGTCTTGCTGTCTCCAGAGTCCAGAATCCTGGCCATCGCTTGTGCTGTTCTTACCGGCAGGGTGCTTTTTTCCACCACCACCACCTCAGGTTGTCTGGCATGGGTGAGGATGTCCCTTGCGGTCTTTTCCCAATACTGGAGGTCTGCGGCCCTTCCTGCTCCCTGGCCGAACATCTTGGTCGGAGTGTTGACCGAAACAAAAATGATGTCCGCTTCTGCAATCGACTGATGGATGCTGGTGCTGAAAAACAGGTTCTTTCCGCGGGTTTCCCGGACCCATTCATCCAATCCGGGTTCGTAGATCGGAAGATCTTCGCTGTTCCAGCGACGGATCCGCTCTTCGTTGATATCGACCACGGTGATTTTATGTTCCGGGCAATAACGTGCAATGGCCGTCATGGTGGGNCCGCCAACGTATCCCGCGCCTATGCATAAAATGTTGCTCATCTCTCTATTTTAATGAAACTAAAGAAAAAGTGGAGGGGCCAGGTCATCGGGAACTTCCAGGCCCATCAAAATGAAATTGGTAGCTGCAACATGACTCAAGTTGAGATCCTGGTTTGCAGCAAAATCCTTGAGACGGTAACTGCCATCATACAAGGGATCATAAACCAGGAATGGAACAGGATTCAGTGAATGCTTGGTTGAGGCCTCGGTTTCCCCGCTGACCCGGTTCTTTGTCAGCATCTCATCGGCGTTTCCATGGTCTGCGGTGATGACCATGAATCCATTGACCGCTTTCACCGCCTCAACCATCGGCCCAAGAGCCTGATCCACCGATTCCACCGCTTGAACTGCGGCTTCAAGATTCCCGGTGTGCCCGACCATGTCGGCGTTGGCAAAATTGATCAACCCGTAACCGTATGCTCCGGAATGAATGAATTCCACTGCCCTTTTCCCGATTTCAGATGCTTTCATCATGGGCGCATCTGCAAAAGTCGGAACCTTGTCCGAGGGAATCAGATGGTAATCTTCTATTTTTGGGTCAAGTGGTTCACGGTATCCGCCGTTGTAGAAAAAAGTGACATGGGGAAATTTCTGGGTTTCAGTGAGCCTGAATTGTTTGATGCCCTGCTCCACCAGCCTTTTGCCAAAAGGATTGTCCACCCTCGGAGTCCCTGCCAGAAAATGCTCGGGGAATCCATTATCGAGGTCATACTGCATCATCGACGCAAAACAGACACGGGGGAAAGGATCTCTGGGAAAGTGTGAAAAATCCTCCCGGACCATCGCTTCACTGAATTCGATGGCACGGTCAGCACGGAAATTCATGAAGATCACAGAATGCCGGTCTTCGATTGGCCCTACCGGTTTTCCATTTTGGGTGATTACGAATGCCGGGAGATCCTGATCGATGACCTGCGGGTCCAAGTTTCGGAAATGCTCGATCGCATCCGCCATGCTTGGAAAGCTGTTTTCATGATTTCCTTCCACATGAATCTTCCATCCCAGTTCGATTTTACTCCANTTATTATCGCGGTCCATGGTCACGGTTTCCCTGCCACCCCCGCTGGCAAAGGCATAATCGCATTCAGGATCCTGTTGCCTCAACTCCCGGAACAAAGCTTCCAACCGCTCAGTGTATTCATGGGCAGACTGGACCGGCACATCCCGACCATCAAGCAATGCATGGACATAACACTGCTTCACCCCGGTTCGGAAAGCATGCCGGATGACNGCCTCGAAGTGACTGATATGGCTGTGGATGTTCCCGTCAGAAAGGAGACCCATCAGATGCAGGGGAACCTGTTCCCGGATGCTGTTCCCGATCACCATCTGCATGGCTTCGGTTTCAAACAGTGCTCCGGAGTCGATCAAATGGTTGATCAGGGTGGGCCCCTGTTCCATCACCACTCCGGCTCCCATGGTCATGTGGCCCACTTCCGAACCCCCGAGGTCTTTCTTTCCGGGAAGGCCGACATGCAGTCCATGAGTCCAAAGTTGCGTGTAGGGACTTTGCCCGCGTAATTTGTGAAATACAGGAAGATTGGCCTGCGCAATGGCGTTTCCAGGACCTTCCGGTGCCACGCCCCATCCATCGAGAACCACATGCACCAGCGGACCGCGCCCTTTGAATNGATCGATCAGATCCCGGGTATTCATCGGCCAAATCGTGGGAACATCAATTTCTTCTCGAAGAAGTCAAAGCAGGGGAAAATAAAATCTAAGGACNGTCTCTTCATTCCACNCGGATGATGTTTTGATCCGGAATTTTCGACATCAAAAACCCGAGAGCCTCTTCCAGGTAGCTTTCAGTCCTTGATTCCAGGGTCAATTTAACACGAAAATCCTTGTTCCAGAGAGCAGGATAGGATCCCAACATCAGTTCAGAAAATTCCTCGCAGGTGGCATCCAGGGCATCAGCAATCTCTCCCTCCTCGGTATTGAGGTAGATTTGTTTGAGAAAGATTTCACCGCAGCGGAAGATTTCCTTAAGGGAGGAAAAACGGCTCTTCACCAGTTCAGGAACACCGGGAAAGACAAAAATGTTGTGATACTTGAGTTGCGGAGAACGCATGGAAGGCAACTGCATCAGTTCTGCCCCGGAAGGGATGAGCGCCATCCGACGGTGTGCAGAATTCAGCCTTTCTCCATAATATCCCTCGAGCACCTCCAGCATCTGTGGAGACTCCTCGGTTTCTGCTCCAAACCCGTGGGCAACTGCCTCGATGGTCACATCGTCATGGGTTGGGCCAACACCACCAGTGGTGAAAACCCAGGTATAATCCCTGGAATACTNATGGACATGCCGCCCGATGACCTCAATTTCATCAGGAAGGGTGACCATCCGCTTCACCTCCACCCCGAGAAAACGCAATTCCTTGCAAAGGTAGGGNGAGTTTGAATCCTCAACCTTTCCTGAAAGGATCTCATTTCCGATGATGATGATCCCCGCAGTGGGGTGCTCAATCTTATCGTCTACAGGTGAATTCACCGGTCACGTTTGATGACATGAAAACCGAAAGGGGTTTCTACGACTCCGCTGACTTCCCCGACTTTGAGTGCAAAGGCGGCTTCTTCGAAGGGAGGGACCATCTGNCCGCGNCCGAAGGTTCCAAGCAACCCTCCTTTCGGTGCTGAGGGCCCATCGGAATTCATNCGGGCCAGATTGGCGAAATCTTCTCCCTTTTGTGCTTTTTCCGCAAGTTCGCCTGCCAGTTTTTTCGCTTCGTCCCTGCTTCGGTTCTGCTCAGAACGCGATGCGCCTTTGAAAGAAATCAGAATGTGACTGGCCGTGATCACATCAAGGGGAACACGGTGGAAGATGATGAAACCAAAAGGCGAATCCACCGGATCACTGATCTGTCCTTCCTTCAAGCTCAAACCGGCCTTCAAAAAAGGCATCAAATTCGGAGTATCCGCTCGGAGCATGGGGATTTTTTTCTGTTGTTTGAGATCCGAGAACTGGTCGGTCAATCGGCTGAAATTCGAATTCTTTCGNCGGGCCAGTTCTGCCAGTTGCTCCGCCACCTTCTTGGCCCCGGACTTGTCGTAATACAATGCAGGCAAGGGAGTTTGAACGCCTTCATAGGCGATGACCATCAGTTCCAGGGAAACTTCTTCTGCAAGGGGCTGATTTTTNCCTGGAACCTTGGACGGATCTGACTCCCCGGTAAGGGGTGGAAGATCCTTTTTTTGTTTGATCGCCAGGCTNTTCTGTTTTGCTTTNTGAGCAGCTTCAATTTTGGAGGGATCAAATCCTTTGGCGNCTTTCCCGCGTCGAATGATGGACACGGTTTGGATCAAATCTCCTTTCTGGATCTTGTTNACCGTTTCCATACCCTGGATCACTTTTCCAAATACCGAATGCTTCCCGTCCAGCCATGGAGTTGCTTTGTGGGTGATGAAGAACTGGCTTCCATTGGTGTTCGGACCCGCGTTTGCCATGGAGAGGATTCCCGGTCCGGAATGTTTGAGATCCGGNTGAATCTCATCCTGAAAACGGTACCCCGGACCTCCGCTTCCGGTTCCCAGAGGATCGCCCCCCTGGATCATGAAATCGGCAATCACACGGTGAAAGCTAAGGCCGTCATAAAAGCNTGTTTTCTTGNATTTCCCGGAAATCGGATCTTTCCAGGCTTTGGTTGCTTCGGCCAATCCTACAAAATTGGCCACCGTCTGGGGGACTCGNTGGTGATAAAGTTGAAGCAGAATTTCGCCTCTGGAAGTTTCCAATTTGGCATAAAGTCCATCCTTCAGTTCTTCAGCACCAAAGATGGCATGCTGAAACGAAAGAAGGATCATTAGCAGAAAAAACCCTCTGGCCCTGATGATCATAGATTTCGTCGGATTGAGTTTTTGCTCCAAGGAGCTTTTTGAAGAGGAAGGTGAAAAAGATGACAGGATCTNGTCAAAATTAACCCTTTAAATTAATACCCAGGACGATTTCTCACAAGTCATTTCAGGCCATCACTTCTCCGCCCATCAACCAGTCCACCGCTGAAGCCAGATCATCCTGCCAGCAATCAGGCTTGGTGCTGCAGGTTCCATCCTGTCCGCCGTGTCCGGTCCGGACTCCGATACTGAAACAACCGAAACGCCGTGATGCNTCAAAATCTTTGGTGGTATCCCCGATCATCACCGTTTCCGAGGGAAGGATTCCATGGGCACGACAGGCTTTTTCAAGCAGACCCGGTTCCGGTTTCCGGCATCCGCAGTTTTTCGGNNAGGAGCGTTTTTTCCCGGCATCCCAGTCAGGGTGATGGGGGCAGAAATACATGGCGTCCATCCTGGCTCCCGACCGGAACAGTTCCCGGTTCATTTTTCGGGTAACGGCGGNAAATTCCGCAAGGTCCATTTGTCCACGNGCCAGGGCCGCCTGGTTGGTAACCAGCAGGCAAAGCCACCCTGCTTGGTTGATCCTNGCAACCGCTTCGATGCTGCCGGGAACGAAACGGAAAGCCTCAGGTTTCAGGATCGGCCCGGGTTCCTCGTTGATCACCCCGTCACGGTCGATCAGAACTGCACGCAGTTTTTCAGGTTTTTTCACCGTTCCTGGTTGAGCAGCATTTTCCGTTCATCCTTCGGCTTGTCGGCAAGTTCAAGCACCCTGGCAAAAAAGTTTTTCCATTCCCGGCCTTCTTTTTCAAAAAGCCTGCGGAATCCCTCAGTATCCCGATGGTAACGGCGAATGCCGAGCAGGTGGGTGTTGTTCAGTTCCTGGCTGAACCATTGGCTGTAGCGAAGCACCTCAAATTGATCTTTCTGTTCTGCAAACGTCTGCTTCAGCTGNTTGAAGATCCGTTTCTTGTTTTGCAGTTTTTCACTGTCTTCCAATTCTGAGCCATACAAATGATGAAGCTTCTCGTAGGCATCCAATACCAGTTGACGAAATCGTTCACGGTCCCGCCTTGCACTGCGGTACCAGATCATTTCNGACGATNCACTGCCGATGCGTTCCTGGAAAAACTGNTCCAAACCTTCCTCCTCAACGAAGGTTGCAAAGGATTCGTTGAAACTGGTGTCGTTTTTCACGTAAACCACCTGATGCGCCATCTCATGGATCAGGGTCGCGGCAAGGTCGGCGTCTTTTCGTTTGACGAAGGTGCTNAGCACCGGGTCGGAAAAATAATCCGGAACCCAGGGCTGGTTGAGCCAACCGAGTGTGGAGTAGGCAGATACCGAGCGCACCGAAACATCCAAATCTTCGTCCATCCCCTCGGCATAGCGCAATGCTTCTTCGGCGTCGAAATATCCCCGGTATTCCTGGCAGCCGATGAACCAGTAACACCATTGATAAGCCTCCAGTTTCAGCTTTGGAGCGGCTCTGACAATCTTGGTGACGTAGGGTCTGCCGAGGTCTACGTATCCGGTATAACCGGCCTTTTCCGGAAGAGACAATCTGGAAACCGCAAATTCGCGGACTTCCAATACGAGTTTCAGTTTTCTGGAAAGTTCCGGATCGGTCCCAGGATTTTGAATCAGTTCCTGAATGTCCTGTTTGCGGGAGAGCAAGTCCAGATGCCCGCTTGCAGCCTGCCAGTAAAAACCAAAGTCGGAACAGCCTCCCAGCAGCAGCAAAAGACTGCCGATTGCCAATATTTTCGGAAACCTCAACCCTGATCCTGAAGCCTGAGGAAACGGAGNAAACGTTCGGCGGGTTCCAGGATTCCGGCATGACGGGCAAGCATACGGTCATCCTGGTCGAGCACCACATAGAGCGGCAAAGCTACGGTCTGGAAACGGTCGATCTGGAGTTTCTGATTGCTCTCGGCGTTTTCTCCTCCATCGGTGTATAGCTGGACCAGGATGAATTCCCTGCGGAACAAGGCCATCACCTGCGGATCGGAAAAAACATTTTTTTCCATCCAGCGGCAGTTGACACAGGTGTAGCCGGTAAAATCGACGAANACCCGTTTGTTTTCATTCTTTGCCTGAACCAGGGCCTGATCGAGCCGATCCAGCCAAGGGAGACTGTGAACGTCCATTCCTCTTTCCACCGGGTTCGCTGCGGATTGACTGGATGCCTGAAGCTGGGGAGGAAGGTAGGTGTCCACCCAGGGATTGAGCGCTTCTCCTCCAAGGCCTCGTCCGAAATACAAACCCAGCATCAGAAATGCCAGCGCAGCAGTGAAACCGACCGGTCCTCCGTGCTGGACACGGGTCTGGTGGATCGTCACCGAACCTAACAAAAAGAGGGCGCTGATGATGCAGATGATGGCCCAGGCACTGAGGACGAAATCACGGTCGAGTATGCCCCATTGCCAAACCAGGTCCGTGTTGCTGAAAAACTTGAACGCGGCAGCCAGTTCGAGCAGGCCGAGGATGATTTTGAGCTGCTGCATCCAGTCCCCGGACTTGGATTTGAACTTGGACATCAGGTGGGGAAACAGACCGAGCAGAAAAAACGGNAACGCAAAAACGGTTGCAAACACCAGCATTCCCAAAAGCGGCCAGAACCACTGTCCTTCCGCCGCCGCAATCATCAGCGTTCCCACAAACTGGACGGTGCAGGTGAAGGAGGTCAGGGTGAACGCGAACCCCATCGCGATCACTCCGAGCGGGCCGCCTATTTTTCGGGACAGATGGTCCGCTCGATCTCCCAGCGAACCCGGCAATTGAAGCTGGAAAAAACCCATCAGGCTGAAGGCAAAGACCGTGAACAACAGACCGATGGCCATGTTGACCCAGCCGTTCGTCGCCAGTTGAACCGCACCGGCAGCGCCCAACGCCGCTGAGAGTCCCATCCCGGTCACCGTATAGGTTCCCACAATCCCTGCCCCGAAAAGGCCNGAAAGCCGAAGCGTGCTGTTGGTACCGCTTTCTTCCTGTTTGCTGAAAAACGCGACGGTAATCGGGATCATCGGGAAGACACAGGGGGTGAGCAAAGCCAGTAACCCTGCAACCACCGCCAATCCCAGGAAACTCCAGAACCCTCCGCTGAGAGCCTCCTCCATTGAATTCTGATCGACCCGAAGTTCATCCACCGCGTACTGCGGGAAGGCATATTCCGATCTTGGAGAACCCTCGGAAAGGATCAGCTGCTGGGTCCAATTTTCCGTTTTCGGAGGCAGGCAAACCTTGTCGCTGCAGGCCTGGTAGATGAAATTCCCGGAAAGCTCCATTTCAGATCCAGCTGAGAATTCATCCCCCACCTTCAGGTTCTGGTAAAGCCTCCCCTGCTCTTTGTGGTAACTGAGCACCTGATCAAGCACCGGATCGTGTGCAGTAACCGGCCTTGACTCGAAAAGCGGACCGACCTGCTCCAGGTTCTTCGACTTGATTTCCATCGAACTGGGAATCGGTGGAAATTCTCCTTCGGCTGGAATGATCGAATAGACATGCCAGCCAGGATGCAGTTCGAAAGCAAGCACCAGCCGAACATTTTCTCCGGGCCGGGGATCCTCGGGTTCCAAACGGGTTTGAAAGGTGAGTACTTCTTCCGGNATCTCATCATCGAATTGTGCCATTGCCGGGAATGTAAGCAGGCACGAGAGCAGGATCAGTAGAAGAGTTCTGCGGAAATTCATTGAATTGATCTTGATAACGACCGGTGTGAATTGAAGTCTCAGAATATTCATTGAACCCAAGATTCTATCGAAAAGCATCCGTGAGGTAAATCCTTTCGACACATCGGAATATACGTTGCATGAACAGGAACTGTTAAAATTCATGAAAATCATCTTCATGATGATGAATAATTTTAAAAGAATTTGTTGATAGAGTGAAAATTCGTCCTTCGAAACTGGGTTGGATCCTTCCGTTACTAGGAATTCAATTTTTTGTTTTTTCCCTGGCAGAACTTCAGGCACAGACCGGAAATACCATCCGGCTTCGTTATTTTGCCGGTGACCGAATCAAAACCAATCAAAATCTGCACTGGACCAATTATCAGGTATCCTGGCATGGATTCGGGATAGGGAGTTCCCATGTCAATATCGATGAAACCGAAGGGGGCTACAGCGACCGGATCCATTTGAAATATGATGATTTTTCCTACACCTTCGGACAACGTCTGAATCTGACCCTGGGATTTGGAAATTTAAGTACNGCCTCCGAAGCCTCATCCTACCAGAGTGCAACAGGTTACAGTTGGAAGGCTGAGACGATTTCCGGAACACCATCCTATTTTGCGGTGGTCGGCATCGAAGTCTTCGGTTTCATCGATCTCATCATCGGAACCAGGGCNTCCCAATACAAGGTCCGTGATTTTGAAAGGAGCACTGCCAGCGGTACAGAACGGATTACCAAATTCTATGACCGGTCTGTGGGAGTGATCATGACCGGCCTGGGCATTGCCTTTTGACCCTTCAGGGTGTTAGTATCCTTCCAAAAATTTTCTTCCTTTTTGAAAATCTAATCAGACTGGAGTATCAATGAAACAATTCGTTTCTCTGGGAGCAGCCTTGCTCTTGGGTTCGGCGGTGATGGCCTTTCCCTGGAGCACTCCTCCATGCGAAGAATCCGGGACGTGGTGCCGGGATTCCAACAGCGGGCAGTCCGCCTTCAATGGTTGGCAACAGCTACCTACCTCGGGGTTTGGATCGCCCTACCACAAACACATTGCGGTACCGGTGGAACACATCCTCGCCAGGCCTCATATTCTTGCGGGAGTTCTTGGACTTTCCAGGGAAATTGAAGAAGTGGTCGAGTTGATTCTTGANGCATCAAGCCGAGAAGCCGCAGCGGATCAACTTAAATCGGATTACGGTTTGAGNGAGATCCAGGCGCTTGGAATTCTCGATATGCCCCTGGAACAATTGACGGTCGATGGTTTAGAAGCCCTCGANTTGGAATACCGCAGTTACGTCAACTGAGAAACCATTCTTTGAGCCTAAACACCTAGAGACACCCGTTCAGGCTCACCGCTTTTCAGACGAACATTTTCTTAAACTGCTCAGCGTTGTTCGAAGGCGTTGAGCAGTTGTTTCAGAGTCGGCAGCAGACACCCGCTGTATTCGATGCGCCCATCGGGCATGATGGTGTTGCAGAGGATCGCTTCATTCATGAAGGCCCGGTCCAATTTTGCTCCCCTCAGATCTGCACCTCCCAGATTGGCCGATTCGAGGTTGGTCAGGGTTAAATCGGCATTTTTCAAGTTGGCTCCACCAAGATTGACTCCTTTCAACTGCGCCCCCTGAAGATCCACCCGTTCCAGGTTACACCTGCGGCAGATCCCGGTCTCTTTGAGCTTCTGGTAATCCTGAGGATCTGCGCCTTGGAGCCATGCCGGAAAAACCAAAAGGGATAGGACCACAAAAGCTGACAATCCCGGAGTTTTGGAAATTGGCATCTTTATTCTTTCAAGAGCCGGTCTCATGCAATAATGCCATGGATGATGACCGCCATGGAGACGTAGAATCCTCCCTCAACCAGTCCAACGGCATTGTTGCGGTCGACTACGATCTCCTTGTTNAGGTCGAATGGAGTCAACCAATCGAGCACTCTCCTTCCGTAACTGAGACAAATCAATCCTAATCCAACGTAGATTCCTGTTGTAATCAGTTCTGCTCCTAGAATCATGAGCCGCGTCGGGTTTTCGGGATCAATGAAAGTGAACAATTCATAATTCACCTGCCCGGAAACAGAGGCATGGACGATGATACCGATGGCCAGGTAAAAACCGGCCTGGGATATTCCGACTGCAGGGTTGTCCACTTCCGCAGTCTGATAATTCAGATCGTAAGGCGTAATCCAGTCATATACTTTCCTGCCAATAAAAAGACAGATCAGGCTGACCAAAAAATAAAGAAGTATTTCTACAAAGATACTTATGAATTCAGTGATGATCATGATTGTAAAATGTTAGGAGTGAATGAAAAACAATTTCAAATAAATCAAAAACCTTCCAAACAAGAGGACAAAAACGCTTAATTTCACACCACAATGCTAAACCCAGAGATGAAAACGAATCAAGGAAGAACGAAAAATTCCTTTTTAAAATAATATTTCAGCATGGCATAAACCAAAGCATTCCCAGTGATTTTCCTTCTTCAAGAAAATACCCGTGTCCTGCCCGAGGTTCGCCTTGATGCTGGATGAAAGTTGAGGAAAAATCGAATTAATTAACTGAATTCAATGCGTAAAAAAAATTGATTCTGGATCATCGGGAGGAGAATGAGCAAAAAATCCAAGCAGAAAAATAATCATTCCCATTCAAACAACAAACCTGAAGGGAATTCTAACCACGGGAAAAAACTCGCTAAAAAGGATTACGAGGAGGAATTAGCAAGGCTGCAGCTGGAATTAGTGAAGATGCAGACCTGGATTGAGGAAAAGGGGCTCAAGCTGGTGTTGATCTTTGAAGGCCGGGACGCGGCAGGCAAAGGNGGAACCATCAAGCGCATCACCGAACCGCTCAATCCCAGGGGCTGCAAGGTGGTGGCTCTGGGAAAACCTTCGGACCGCGAAAAGACCCAATGGTATTTCCAACGATATGTCGAACACCTTCCGGCAGCGGGAGAGATCATCATCTTTGACCGCAGTTGGTACAACCGTGCCGGGGTCGAGAAGGTGATGGGGTTTTGTACCCAGCAGGAATATGACGAATTCGCCCGCAGTGTTTCCGAATTCGAGGCGATGCTCACCCGTTCCGGAATCGTGCTGGTCAAGTACTGGTTTTCGGTCAGTTCCCCTGAGCAGGAAAAACGTTTTCAGGAACGGGTGAACAATCCCGCCAAACGCTGGAAATTGAGCCCGATGGATATAGAAGCCCGTAACCGCTGGGATGATTATTCAGAGGCCAAGGATGCAATGTTCGAATTTTCCGACATGCCCTTTGCCCCGTGGTACACCGTGGAAGGCGATGACAAGCACAAAGCCCGGCTGAACTGCATCCATCATCTTCTCAGCAAAGTTCATTACAAGGACGTACTCCCAAGGGTGGAAAAACTGCCTAAGCGTAAAGAACCAAGTAAATCGGCCGAACGTCCTCCCAAGGAAGAACATCATTACGTCCCCGAAGTTTACTGAAAAAGGCTAACACACTCATCTGACATCTGATTCAACATACGCCTATTNCAAAGAAAATTNTCCATGACCTAATCATTCCATATCGAATGGGAAATCTTCTTTGTCTGGAACCGAATCTGTGAGAAAGGAGCATCCTGATAACATTCCTGAAATACGATGTCTTCTGAATGGGTCTATTCTCTTGCTGATATCTCTGCCGGCTTTTCCATCCAGCAAACGCTGAGTCAACAAGCTCAGCTCCAATCTTTAAAGCCTTTTCAATTTTACGTCCAGTATTGGGACAGCTTCGATGAACGGCTGAACCGGGCGGGGATCCGTCTATGGACGGAGGAACAGCCACGCAGGCAGTTTAAGCTTTTTTTCCAGGACGCCTCCGGCAGCATCCGCANTCTTTCGNCTGATGAAGCTCTGTTTCGGGTAGATGATATTCCTTCCATGGAAATACGAAGAAAACTTCAACCGCTCCTGGAACCGCGCCCCCTTTTGCCCCATCTTCGGATTCAACGTAAACGAACCCCATGGATCCGGAAAAACATGGAAGGGAAAAAAGTCCTTTCCNTGCTGCTGGAGCAGGATCTGGAGTTTTACCGGCCGATCCGATTTCCTGGAGACGTGGAAACCGAGACAAAACCCGGATTGACTCTTCTCCGGCTTCAGGGCGTCCGGGGTCACTTCAAAGCCCTGGAGGAATTCAAAGAATGGCTCGAAATCCGGATCGGACTGCTTCCTCTAGAAAACGATTTTTTTGACCATTACCTCAACCTCCTGGAATTGGGGAAAGGGAAAAAACCGAAAAACGAACGGAAACCGTTACATTCCAATCTTCATGCTCCCGAAGCAGTTTGCCGGGTATTGAGGATCCAGTTTGAGATCATGAAAAACAACCTTTCCGGAACCCTCTGGGGAAAGGACATCGAATTTCTTCATGATTTCCGGGTTGCCTGCAGACGTTCCCGTTCCATCCTTTCACAGCTTAAATCGGCTTTCCCGGAAGCAGTCATCAAGCCCTTCCTCGAAGACTTCGCCTGGCTCAGCCGCTTGACCAGTGCTGTAAGGGACCTGGATGTCTTCCTGCTGAAACTGCGGAGTGAGGAATTCAAAAAACGGTTTGGCGAGATATCCCTCCAACCTCTGGTTGGCTGGCTTGAAGGACGCCGTGATGAAGAGCAGAACCTGCTTGGGAGCCATCTTCAATCGGAACGTTTCCAGAANTTCAGCCAAAGCTGGGATGCCTTTCTGCATGGACAAAGTTCCATTGACCTGAACACGGAGGAACCTTCGCAGATCAAGCCCCTGGCCAGCAGGCGGATCCGCAGGCTCTGGCAACGGTCCCTCAAAGAGGGCAGAGCAATTCCCGACGAAGAAGCCCATCTCGCTTTTCATGAATTACGAAAGACCTGTAAAAAACTGCGTTACCTTCTCGAGGCTTTCCGTCCACTCTACTCCAAGACGGAAATCCTTGCTCCGGTCAAATCCCTCAAACAGTTTCAGGACCTGCTCGGTGTGATGAACGATAACTATGTTCAGAAGGAATTGATGAAACAGCTTTCTGTTTCAACGGAACTCCCGGAAGAATCCCGCAGGATTGCGGAGCAGTTGGCGGACGGTTACCAGAATCAACTCCAAGAGGCGGCATCAGGCTTCCGACAGGTTTTTGAGGAATTCAGTGACCCGACCCGAAATGCAGACTGGAAACGCCTGCTTGAAGAAACCCCCGATGCCATCGAAGAAAGCTTTGCATGAATGGAAATCGGACTGATTTCTGCATGAAATCGGTTCGAAGTATTTTTTGAGGAAATCGATGCACAACACCATTACCCATCTCTCTTTATTGAAATTGTTGTTCTGTTTTCTGCTCGCGTTCGGAATCTCCAGGAACCTTGCTGCAGAACCCGGAAAAGGACCTGCCCTNGGNCTNGGAAGCGGAAGCCTCAAACCGATCAATGCCAACCATGACACGGAATATCATTCTTCCTCGGTCTATGGCGGATCGTTTGACTATCAATGGCCGCTTTCGAGTTGGCTCTCCACTTCACTGATGGTTCATGAAAGCGGTGGAGAAGGTACGATGCCGACCAAATCCGAATACAAATATTATAAAAGTGGAATCATCGGTCTTCAGCTCAAAATCTGGATGGGCCCCTTGTACCTTGGGGTTCACGGCGGCCAGTATTACCTGACCTGGATCGAATCCATGAGTGCCTATTCAGGCATTCAGCAGGCCGGCGGGAGCGGCTACAGCATCGGCTTCGAAACCAGCTCGGGATGGTTCCTTGCGGCTTTTTCCGATCAAAGTGAGACCTTTAGCTTCGACGAAATGCCTGACCAGCAGGTGGAAGGAAACCGGGTCATGCTGGGTTACCGCTGGAAATGAAGAAGCTTTTAATATTGTAAATTATCATTCTCCTTATTTGAGACCTAATTGATCCTTACCATTNATCTTAATCTCTTTTCTTCAAGCCCCCTGTTTTAATAAAATGATCAACTCCTGGGCTTGATCTCCTTCAAGATATCTCTCTTCTTTTAACATTTCTGAAGAAAACCCTTTGAAGGTAAAAGTAAATAATAATAAAAATAACGAAAGAGGTCTGGACAATTCAATGANTATGTANCCCAGAGTAGACCTTTTTGTGACCATGTGCATTAATTCAAGAGAACTGTTAATAGTTCAATCTCAGGATTTTTATCAAAGGAAAATTTATGAAAATGTTCTCCACGTTAATCATTCTAGGTCTGATCCCCTTTTTCTCGGGATGTGTCTATGTCAATACCGANATGCCTGGCAAAGTTCAGTCNGTGACCCAATTCGAATTGAAATCAGGAGATTACCAAGTCATCCAAAGAGTGAATGCCTCCGGAGAGACAACCCTCTGGTTCGGCATGGTGCTTCTTGGAGGAAAAGGTTATCAGGCTCTTCTGAAAGAAGCTGAGGCCGTCGGAGGAGATACCATCATGGACTATTCTTTCGACATGGAACAAACCTCGGTACTTTTGTTTATTTATTCGAGAGTTANGTGGAAAGCAACCGGAATGGCAGTGAAACTCTCNGATTCNTTANGAAAATGATAAAATTCANGNTCCTGTCAAAAGTCATCATTGTTATAGGTGTCGTCTTATTTTTCTGCGCAGGCTTCAGTTCTGCCAATGACAAAAAGGTTTGGAAGCAGGAGGATTGCAAAAAAATAAGCGACGCCTCAGGGCATTTCCTTGTTGTGTCAGGCTACCTGCTGGAAGAATCTGGTAAGAAAAAAGAGGAAGGTGACCTGAAAGAAATGGAGAAATCATTCATGGGAGCCGTTCATTTCTCTGAAATGGCTGCGAATTATGCAAAAACTTATCAAGTCTTCTGCCAATCCAAACAGGATAATAACAAAGATGATTAGGACACCATCCTGATTTTATATGGACATATTAGTTGCGCTTCAATTTTTAAGGAAACGAACTTATGAAGAATAAAAAATGGTATTTACCAATGTTGTTGCTAGCCATGACTATGGGCTATAGCAGTTTGAAAGCATGCCATGAAGGTGATTTTGGGGCCCTGAACAANGGGCATTACAAGTGGGGGAAAAATGCGGGTATATTTCAGTACACGGAAAACATCACCATATTGACCATTACAAGCACCTCCTGTGATCTCTACACAGCCTACCTTGAGACTCAGTATGACATCATTCAGGAGCAGATCGCACAGGGAAAGGGGCCCCAACTCGACGCCTTGGCTCATTTTTCAGGATGTGAAAAGCAGGCAGTTCCCTCATTCCGAAAAACCTTGTATGCGAATTATGACGCACTGTTCGGTTCAAACCAGGATNCAGNAATNCTTCGAAACCAGATCCTCGGGCTCATCGAGACCACTCCCTCGCTNAGTGANTCNTGCAGCATTGAACTGATTCCTGAATCACAAAAAGCACCAAGCTGACAATTCACTNTATTTTTAAGACATCAATCAAAAAATTACCATGTACACCAAACAGGTCCTTTTCATTGTTTCGCTGATTATTCTGGTTGCTATGTTCAACACTGCATGGGCATGCCATGAGTCTGATACGGGTTTAAGAGGTCATAATCCTGATTTGAGGTTTGCGGGAATCAGTGTCGTCACCGAAGCAGCGTTTGCCTTAACGTCAACGACAACCGGTTGTGATCACTACACCTATTTCATTCAACAAAGTTATCATCAGATTGCAGAAAATGCGGCCAGAGGAGAAGGTGAATATCTTGAAGCATTTGCCCACTTTCGCGGTTGCCCCTCAGAAAGTCTGGNTTCGTTCAAAGTTGTAATCAGGTCAAACTATCAAAAACTTTTTCTGGAAACTGATCCACTAGGGAAGTCTTTTCCAAAAAGATTTGAAATGGTCCTAAAAGATCANCCTCAACTCCGACTGGAATGCGGCACCTTTTCANACTCAAGTTTGTCCTAAGTANCGACATTGAATTCAGCAAAACTAAAGATCGTTACGATTTGATANATTTTTTATGTNTTTTTCATATCATTTTCTGCTTAAGGTTCATTCTTTTGGTCATTTCATAAAATGCTGAAGGAATATTGTTTAATTCTGGAAATTCCCCGAACTGTCATCCCGTTTCCTTAAAATTGAAGCATCTTCTTGTTTCTCCAATTGCCCTCTTTTTTGGAGTACTCATCCTTTTGGAAGAAGCAAAGGCCCTGGAACTTTATTCCATCGTTTATTCAGAATGCCGGCATCATACCGGNCTGATCCTCGATGTGGAGGAAGCGCATCTGCTGTTGCTGGACACAAAGGGCGAATTCCGGAAGTTGCCCCGGCAGGCGATTGAAACGATCCTGGTCTACAACACCGTCGAGAATCCCCTTTCCGGAATTGATTTAAGGCACNAGCATGTGGTGCTTCCCCGCAAGGTAACCATCCAGGGAGAGCCTGATTTTCATTTCACAGGCTGGCCGATCCGCTTTCTTGAAGACCTGATCGTCTTTTATGACATCCAGGGCAAATCCCACCTGGTCAATGTGGAACAGGTCAAACGCTTCGAATCCGCATCGGATTTGAACCGGGAAAAGCCGATCACCCTCAATCACAGTTCCTTTGCTTTCGGCTTCGGCAGCAACATGCCCCGATGCAAATCTTTAGACGAATCCGAGCCCGGCAGGGTGCAGCCCACCCGGATGCTGAGTGACCGTATCAGCATCTCGAAATTCCTCGCGGTTTATCAAAAAGGTTTTGATCAATTGGACCGTTTCGAAAGCCGAACAGGGTATTATGCGCGGCCTTATCTTTATGACACTCAGACCAAACTCGCGCTGGTNATCCAGAANGACCNATACCNGGCTGAAATTCCCCAGGGCCTTCCTCTCAATTTTCAATGGTCCACCGGACGGAATTTTGGTCCCCAGGGCAAACTGACATTGGGANTGAGTGATGTCTCCACCATCCCAAACATGGAACCCGTTTTCGCAGTTCAGTTTTCCGGCAAGTATCATTTTCTTTCCCTTCAATACGCAGGAAATATTTCCGCATTCTCATACGGTGAGNATTTTCTGATCAACAACCGGAGTTTCTACACTTCCTTTTTTTCCAAATACAACCCGGAGCAATCCCTGGTTTTTCCGCATTTCAACCAGAACACGATGACCGGTTTCGACCTGGGCCCNTATTCTTTGGCAGGAGGACTTTTCTACCCCGTGATGGCGGTCCAGGGCAACGAGATTTTCAGGGAAATTCTAAGNGAAAAGTTTTCTCCCATCGGGGTTTTCAAATACACGACCGATGAAACCCGGACCGAGGCCATTTTCTCCATGATCAACCTGGAATCCTCCAACCCTTCCAGAAAGAACATCAGACTGATCCTTGCCGAGGAAATGTCGAACCAGGTCAACCTCTCCCAAGCGTCTTCGAGTCTGATTGATCAAATCGAATCCTTCGATCTCGATTCATCCTTCTTGAGAATCAATTATGAACAGGCGCTCAGGGACGATCTGATCCTAGGGATGAGTGAAGTTTTACTTCAGGGACGTTATCAGGAACGTCTGCAGGGTGAGGATTACCGCCTGAACTTTCAGCATCTGGTGACTTCGGTGAAGATGGACCAGGTTTTTGGGGATTATGTTGCGCTGAAAGCACGTCTTAATTATTTCATCAGGCAATACGGTTCAGAAACAATGACTGGTTCGGACGAATCCTCAGACAACCAATTTTCGTTTTCCCTCGCGATCGAATTTTTCCTCTAGGCAGATGAAGTCTTTCTTCTTATTGGTATTCGGGTTGGTGCTTCCCTTGGGGCTAAGTGCNGTCAATATCAGTTCTGTTTATTTTTCTTCCTGTAACCGNGAAAACGGCGTGATCATCCATGTCGATGAAAACCGGGTTCAAATGCTTGGCTTGGACGGAGCCATCCTCGATATCCCACGGTATGAAATCATCTACATGAGTTATTATCCCCTCGGTGAAGCTTTGAAGGTTCCCGAAATGAAAGAACCGACGGAGTCGAAACTTTACACCATCAAAACCCTCCATAACGGGGAAGTGGTGGATTTGGTGAGTGGTTGGCTGATCGATCACTCGGATGACCGGTTTTCGTTTTTGTCGCTGACGGGAGTCGAGCAGGTTGTGGATGCGGAAGACATNTGGGATCTCGAGGAAGGACAACCATGCAGGGGTGAATGCCCCGCCCAGGAAAACAAACCTGCAGAATCGGAAGCTTCCCATTTGCAGCTCTCAAGAAATCAATACGATCTCGTTCATGCCTACCCTTTTCAGGATTGCAACCACGAATCCGAACACCCCCAGACTGAGGGTAAGGCATTGCCCAAGCTCTTTCCCCANTACCTGCTTTCCGACAGGCTTTTGATCAAGACTGAACTGGACCGGTTACAGGAGGGCTATGACCGTTTGAGTCAGTTTGAGGAAAACAAAAAGTTCTACCCGGTTCCCACTTTTTACAGCAACGATACCGAGCTGGGATTCTGGGTGAATGCCGGCAGCCGTTACGGGTCATCAAAAAACCGCAACAACAGTTTCATCCCATTCATCCGAAGCGAGCTGAACGAAGGCCCTTTCGGATTCCAGCGTGTCTTCCTGACAGGCGTCGCACCAATGAAAAACGGAATCCATGAAGAACCTCAGTTCCAGGCAANCTACAGCATGAAATCGAGCTACGTTCATTTTGATATCATCATCGATGCCTCGAGGTTCAACATCGGCCAGGAAAAATATAAGTGGGCATCCGATGAAATGGAAACCCAGGATGATCGGGAAAACGAAATCTTTTCTGTCTCAGGAGGGTTTGACTATGGTTCATGGGCCCTGGACATGACGATCATGCAGAACATTTATTACGCGATCCGGCACGGGGATCTCTTTCACCGGGATGATATCGAGAAAGCCGGGCGATACGGCATCTTCTATCGTGACCGGTATACCCTTGTACAGTTCTACATGGGGGGAGGCAGCGACATGAAGCCTGAACTGATTCCCCTTAAGGATTCTGCATCNGCCTGGGAACAGGCCTATATTGAGGAATACAACAATTATCTGAAGAGCATCCCGGATTTCTACACCAAACTGGGATGGTACCGTCTGAATGTCGATTTGCTCCAATTCACCTCACTGCTTCCCAAATATTCCTTCATATGGCGGGATTTGAAATTTCGCAGGGAGAATGATGAGCTCAATCAATCCGGCGGATTCAGCTATTCCAGCCAATCCATGACCCATGTGATTTATCTGGATTATTCTCTGGACGAAGACCTGAAACTGAAAGGCTATCTTTCTGTGGAAAGCGTCCGAAGAGAATATGAATCTGAATCCGATGAAGGCAGTCACTCGAAAAANTATCCTAAAGCAGGATTGTCTGCGGCGTTNCTTTTCTAAGTAAACTTCCTTTGCAATAAGGTTTCGGGAAAGCTGTCAACCCGNTCNTTGGTNTCCNACTCCCATCCNAAAACTTTGCAAACCGTCTCTTAACACCTTTNTGTCATTCATCGAGTTAGATTGATTTTTATTCCAAAAATCCCAAACATGTGAAGCCGATATAGAGAAGAACTACCCCATGACGTCAATACGATTGATCTCCTCCATCACTTCACGAAAACACTGGCTGCTGAGTTTGTTGTTTTTTGTGTTTTTTAACATGGAGGGCTTGGCCTCTCCAGCAAGCGATGGACGATTTACGGCCCAATCCCTTCACCAANGGNTATTGGATTCTGATCTCCCGAACCAACAAACAGGAANGCCTTTGGTTCCGGACCAATTCTATGCCTCCGATCAAGACCAACTGAGATCACCGGTTTCGAGAAAAAAACTCCGNTTGAAACTGAAACTCCATGGACGTCTCTATGCCCAGGCTGAAGAGGCTTCCACAGAAGATCCCGATGACGGTGATTCCTTGGANGAGGAATTCGAGGAAGAATTTGAAGAGGAGTTTGAAGAGGAATTCGGAGATGAGGAAACTGCAGAAGTCTATGATCCCCTTGAGGGATACAACCGCTGGATGCACGGGTTCAACGATTGGTTTTACATCAACGTCGGTTTTCCGGTAGCCCGAGGATACCGTTGGGTGGTTCCGGAAGGCGGCAGGCTGGCAATCAAACGGTTTTTCCATAATTTGATTTTTCCGGTCCGTTTCGTCAACAACCTGTTCCAGCTCAAAATCCTCAACACCGGGGAAGAAACCCTGCGTTTTACCATCAACTCCACCGTGGGGTTACTGGGTTTTTTCGACCCGGCAAAAAGCTGGTTCGGCCTNGAAGCCCATGATGAGGATTTTGGACAGACCCTGGGGCATTACGGGGTTGGAGGAGGCGTCCCGATNGTCCTTCCTTTTCTCGGGCATTCCAATCTCAGGGACACCTTCAGTCTCTACCCCGATTACCAGCTGGACCCGCTTCATGGAGGAAGTTACCCGAATCAGGCCCTCAATCGCGGAACAACCATTTATCGTCCGGACACGTATCAGGAGCTTGGCGTCACCATCTTCGAATACGTTAACGAGTATTCCTTTCGGGTTGAGGAGTATGAAGCCTTCCGCAAGGATGCCATTGATTTTTACCTGTTCCTGAGAGATGGTACGGAGCAGGCTCGTAACCAGGAAATTAAGGAGTGAAGATGCATTATCTGAAATCGTTTGTCATGACCCTCAGCCTATTCGTGCTGACCGTTCCCGTCATTCACGCAGGAGATGTCGAAGACATCAACAGCATGGTCAAAAAGAAGGTCGCGGTGATCTTCGACCTGCTCGGGAAACAAGACATCGAAAAAAACGAGAGGAATGAAAAAATCGTTGGAGAACTGAATGAAATCATGGATTTCCAGCTCGCTGCCTACCTCAGTCTGGGCAAGCACTGGAAAAAAATCAGCAAAACGCAGAAAAAAGAATTCGTAGAAACCTTTCAGCAGTACATCAATAACTACATTGTTGAAAAAATCGACCTTTACACCAACCAGAAGATCGATATCGGTGATTCAAAAATTGTTAAAAAAGGAAGAGCGGAACTTGAAATCGGTATCCTCTCCGGGGGTGAAACCCTACAGGTCAATTTCAAATTGCGGAAAAACAAAAAGAAGGAATGGCGGGTTTATGATGTGGATATCGAAGGGGTCAGCCTGATCACCACTTTCCGCTCCCAATTTTCCGGAGTNTTGAAAAACAGTTCCTTTGAAGANTTNCTGGAGAAACTCAAAAATCCAACCGAACAAAGCTGATGCTGCTCAGAAGTTTTTACGACCAGATCATCCTCAAGTATTCGAAGACNGTCCTTTTACTGATCCTGCTTGGAGTGGCGTTTCTCGGTTATGAGGCGCGCAAGCTGGAAATCGATGCCTCCTCCGAAACCCTGTTGCTGGAAGATGACAAGGACCTGGAATACACACGGTTGATCAATCAGCGTTATTACACCCCTGACTTCCTGGTGGTCAGTTACACTCCGAGCGGGGATCTCTTGTCGGACCGTGTTTTGGAAACGGTCCGTAATCTCAGCAAGGACCTGGAACAACTGGAGAGGGTCGAATCCGTGACTTCGATCCTCAACGTCCCCCTCCTGGAAAGCCCGCCCAAGCCGATTGCGGAATTGTTGGAAGATGTACCGACCCTCGAATCTCCGGGAATCGATAAAGAACTGGCAAAGCAGGAATTNCTCAACAGCCCGATTTACCAGGACAATCTGGTCAGTGAAGACTTCAAAACCACCGCACTGCTCGTCAACCTCCATGATGATGAGCGTAACCGTGAACTCAGAGAAGCCCGGGACGCTCTCCGCAGCAAGGAAAAAGACGGAACACTGACTGCCGAAGAAGCCAGGGAATTTGAGCAGGTCCAGGTCGATTACAAGGCCCACCGCGACATGATGCGCGCAGTGGAAAGTAAAAACATCGCCCAGGTCCGCGCCATCCTCGAAAAATACCGGGGCGAGGACGAGCTTTTTCTCGGCGGATTGACGATGATCGCCGATGATCTGGTGACTTTCATCAAGAACGACCTGCAAATTTTNGGAGTCGGAGTCCTNATTTTCCTGGTGGTTACCCTTTCATTCATTTTCAGGCAACTGCGCTGGGTCATTCTGCCGGTGCTGACCTGTTCCTTTTCGGTCATTGCAACCACCGGACTGCTCGGGATGTTCGGCTGGGAAGTCACCGTCATTTCCTCAAATTTCATTTCGCTCCAGTTGATCATCACGATGGCAATCACGATCCATCTGATTGTCCGTTATCGTGAATTGGCCAGAACCCAACCGGATAAAAACCAGCATGANCTGGTACTGGACACGGTGGTCTTCATGGCGATGCCCTGCCTTTACGCGGTGCTCACCACGATTGCCGGATTCAGTTCGCTGATCCTTTCCGGGATCCTCCCGGTGATCAATTTCGGCTGGATGATGAGCGCCGGGGTTTCCGTTTCCCTGCTGATGACCTTTCTCCTCTTTCCGGCATTACAGCTTCAGTTCAACAAGCTGATGCCGAACCTTTCCTTTGAGAACCGTTTCTCCCTGACCCTGGTCTTCTCACGTTTCACCGACCGTTATGGAAACGGNATCCTCTGGTTCAGCGCCCTGCTGCTGATCATCAGTATGATCGGCGGGACCCGGCTGATGGTGGAAAACAGCTTCATCGACTACTTCAAGGAATCCACCGAAATCTACCAGGGGCTCAAGGTCATTGACCAGAAATTGGGAGGAACCACCACCCTCGACGTCGTCCTCAATTTTGAAGATGACGAGGAACCCGAGGAAGTTTCCGAGGAACCAGCAAACCCGGATGCTGACGAANAAGAAAGCGAGGAGTTCGAGGATTTCAGCGAATTCGAAGAAGAAATCGAAGCCGAGGAAGGCGGNGCACAATANTGGTTCACCAGNTACCGNATGGAACAACTCGAGGCGCTCCATAATTACCTCGATGAAATTCCGGAAACCGGGAAAGTGCTCTCCCTCGCCACCCTGCTCAAAGTGGGAAGGACGATCAACGACGGAAAGCCCCTTGACAACTTCATGCTGGCACTCGTTTACAACGAACTGCCCGAGGAGTTCCGAAAAATCATCCTCACCCCCTACGTCTCGGTTGAGGAAAACCAGGCCAGGGTTTCGGTTCGCATCCGGGATTCCCAACCCGACCTGCGAAGAAACGAACTGATCAAAAAAATCCGCAGGGAACTCAAGGAAAAACTTGAATTTCCCGAGGAGCGCACCCGTCTTGCAAGCCTGCTGATTCTCTATAACAATATGTTGCAGAGCCTCTTCAACTCCCAGATCAAAACCTTGGGAG
>FUFK010046989.1_pt1 | contig 26923 bp, 26 predicted proteins | sample 1021851 | NCBI WGS metagenome assembly FUFK01 (sample SAMEA51879418, study PRJEB19060) | metagenome
CCGACTATATTAAGAAGAGGACCGGAATGGTTCGCTGGTCTGGGTCGAGAAAAAAATGTGGGCACCAAATTGTTTTGCATATCAGGCCATGTAAATAATCCATGTAATGTAGAAGAAGAAATGGGAATACCATTGAAGGATTTGATTGAAAAACATGCAGGAGGCGTTGTAGGCGGTTGGGATAACTTGTTGGCGGTAATACCGGGCGGCTCATCAGTCAGGTGTATTCCCAAGTCAATATGTGATGATATCTTAATGGATTTTGACTCACTAATGTCGGTTAAATCGGGATTGGGGACAGCTGCTGTTATCGTAATGAATAGACAAACCGATATCATTAAAGCTATAGCAAGATTATCATATTTTTATAAACATGAAAGCTGTGGTCAATGTACGCCGTGTAGAGAAGGCACTGGTTGGATGTGGCGAGTTATGGAAAGATTAGTAAGTGGCGAAGCAGAGATAGAAGAGATTGATGCATTAGAGAAGGTAACTAAACAAATAGAGGGACATACGATCTGTGCTCTTGGTGACGCTGCAGCTTGGCCTATACAAGGACTGCTAGCGCACTTTAGGGATGAAGTTGAGGATCGAATCAGGAGTCGAAAAGGCAGGTTAACAGAATTACAGGCCGCAGAATAAAGTCATCAACTTCTGGATTTAAAAAGATAGCATAATGCGGGGAAAATAATGCCAAAGGTTATTGTTGATGGAATTGAAGTTGAAGTCCCAGAGGGCTCGACTGTGCTTCAGGCTTGTGAAGCGGCAGGTAAAGAAATTCCTCGTTTTTGTTACCATGATCGTCTCTCAATTGCTGGAAACTGTCGAATGTGCCTGGTTGAGGTTTCACCAGGGCCTCCCAAACCTCAAGCTAGCTGTGCCCTCCCCGCAATGGATAACCAGGAAATAAAAACGAATAGCGAAATGGTTGTATCCGCTCGAAAAGGAGTAATGGAGTTCTTACTCATTAATCATCCCCTAGACTGCCCTATTTGTGACCAGGGTGGGGAATGCGACCTGCAAGATCAAGCTATGGGTTACGGGAACGATGCGACAAGATACCTTGAGCAAAAGAGAGCAGTAACTAGCAAAGAAATGGGCCCTCTTATCAAAACAATAATGACGCGTTGTATTCATTGCACCCGGTGTGTGAGGTTTTCGACGGAGGTCGCTGGCGTAACTGATATGGGGGCCTTGGGTCGTGGTGAGTCCATGGAGATTACAACTTACCTAGAAAAAGCGCTAGAATCAGAACTATCTGGTAACGTAATAGATTTGTGTCCTGTCGGAGCATTAACATCGAAGCCTTACTCCTTTGTTTCAAGGCCTTGGGAATTAAAGAAGACTGAAACAATCGATGTGATGGATGCTATAGGTTCAAATATNNGNNTNGATACCCGTGGAGGGGAAGTGCTCAGGGTGTTACCTCGGGTTAATGAGGATATTAACGAAGAATGGATTTCAGATAAAACCCGCTTCTCATGTGACGGATTAAANCGGCAGAGGTTAGATAAGCCCTTTGTTCGAAAGGATGGAAAGTTAGTCCCTGCAAGTTGGGATGAAGCACTATCAGTCGTGGCAGATAAAATGGAACAAATATCACCAGAGGCTATTGCCGTATTAGTGGGTGACCAGTGTGAAGCGGAATCCATGTTTGCGCTGAAATGTCTTGCGGAAAAGCTTGGGATTGAAAATATAGATTGTCGTCAAGACGGTGCTAAGATCAATACCGATAGTCGTGCGAGCTATTTGTTTAATTCAACGATCGCCGGTATTGAAGATGCTGACGCCGTCTTACTAATAGGAACTAATCCAAGATGGGAGGCACCTGTTTTAAACGCAAGGATTAGAAAACGGTGGTTGGAAACACGACTGCCAATTGCCCTGATTGGGGAAGAATACGATTTAACGTATGACGTCGACTATTTAGGTAATTCAGCGTCGTTGCTAGAACAAATTTTACGGGGGGAACATAGTTTTTCTAAGATNTTNGCAGAGGCAAAACGACCCATGTTANTNGTTGGTATGAACGCATTAGCAAGAGCCGATGGTGACGTGGTTTTAGGATTATGCCGAAAAATTGCTGAGCAATTCGACCTTATAAAAGAAGATAAAGATGATAATGAAAGTTGGAACGGCTTTAATGTCTTGCATACCGCAGCGTCACGTGTTGCTGGCTTAGATATGAAATTTGTACCAAAAGATAGGGCTAGGTATCTTGAAGATATATTAGATGATGCCACCAACGGTATTATCGAGATGGTTTATCTTATGGCTGCTGATGAAATAGATATGTCTAGATTGGGTAAAGCATTTGTAGTTTATCAAGGGCACCATGGCGATGCAGGTGCACACAGAGCTGATGTTATACTGCCGGGAGCAGCCTATACCGAAAAAGATGGACTATACGTGAATACTGAAGGGCGCCCTCAATTTGCGGTTCGAGCAGTTTTTCCTCCCGGCGATGCCCGTGAGGATTGGCGGATTGTGCGCGCTTTATCTGATGTAGTTGGTGTCACTTTGGAATTTGACACGTCCGAGGAATTGCACCAGAGATTAATAAAAACTTATAAAACGTTTCAAGCCTCAGAAGTTGTTCAAAACTCGATCTTTTCTGACTTTGGCCAAGAAGGAGAGGTTGAACAAGCACCTTTTGCTCGTGGGATAAAAGACTTTTATATGACTGATCCAATAAGCCGTGCGTCGAAGGTGATGGCGGAGTGTAGCGAGGTTTTTGGGAATTCAAAAAATGCTTAGTATCACTTGTTCTCCGTTACAGTTTGCAACTTGGGTGTTAAATGATGGAATTTAGTGAGCTTTTCGATACGTATTTACTACCAACTGCGATTATATTAGCGCAAATATTTGCTATAATTGTGCCTCTTCTGGTTGCTGTTGCCTACTTGACGTATTTTGAAAGAAAAGTCATTGCGAGTATGCAGCTACGAAAAGGGCCTAATGTTGTTGGCCCCTTTGGTTTATTGCAACCTCTAGCGGATGGCGCAAAGCTTTTNATCAAGGAGACAATTCTTCCTTCAGGAGCTAACAAAATTTTATTTGCTATGGCTCCTATGCTTACATTCATTCTGAGTTTGATTGCTTGGGCTGTAATTCCATTTGATGCGGGCATGGTTTTGGCAGATATAAATGTCGGCATTCTCTATCTTTTTGCTATTTCTTCCTTGGGCGTTTACGGGGTGATTATGGCTGGTTGGGCTAGTAACTCCAAATATGCATTTTTGGGGGCGTTGCGTTCCGCAGCACAAATGGTTTCTTACGAAGTGTCAATTGGCTTTGTGATAATTACAGTCCTTCTATGTGTAGGGTCATTAAACTTAAGTGCGATTGTTGAAGCACAAAAAACGGTTTGGTTTGCAATCCCTTTATTACCTATGTTCGTGATTTTCTTTGTTTCAGCCCTGGCAGAAACGAATAGAGCTCCTTTTGATTTGCCTGAAGGTGAGTCCGAACTAGTTGCAGGCTATTTTGTAGAATATTCGTCAATGACGTTCGCATTATTCTTCTTAGGCGAATATGCAAATATGATTTTGATGAGCGGTATGACAGCAGTTTTGTTCTTGGGGGGATGGTTGCCGCCGATAGACATCGCTCCGTTTAACTGGATCCCAGGGCCAATATGGTTTTTTATAAAAATAAGTTTAGTGCTCTTCTGTTTTTTATGGGTTAGAGCAACGTTCCCGCGCTATCGATATGATCAATTAATGCGACTTGGATGGAAAGTCTTTCTTCCACTCTCTTTAGCGTGGGTAGTAATTACAGCTGGCGTGCTGGTTGCCTTTGATATAGTTCCCACACCTTTATCTGGCTGAATACCGGAGGTTTAAAATTGAATATTCTTCAAAATAGTACCAAAGCACTTTTGTTATCAGAGTTAATCAGCGGTATGTATCTTACGCTGAAGTACTTTTTTAAACCAAAGGTAACTATAAACTATCCGTATGAAAAAGGTCCGCTTTCGCCTCGTTTTAGGGGGGAACACGCTCTTCGTAGATATCCAAACGGGGAAGAAAGATGTATCGCGTGTAAACTTTGTGAGGCTATTTGTCCAGCCCAAGCAATTACAATAGAAGCCGAGCCGCGTTCGGATGGAAGTCGCAGAACTACCCGTTACGATATTGATATGACAAAATGTATTTATTGCGGGTTTTGCCAGGAGGCTTGCCCTGTTGATGCAATTGTAGAAGGTCCAAATTACGAGTTCGCAACCGAAACTAGAGAAGAACTTTTCTATAATAAGGANAAGCTGTTAGCAAACGGCGATAGATGGGAGACGGAAATTGCAAATAACTTGTCTATTGATGCGCCTTATCGTTGATGTGCGAGTTCAAAAGCAGCAATAAAANTNATAAAATTTAACTAAACAAAGCAGGGGGGAGAAAATTGGTTCAAGCAATAGCTTTTTATGCGTTTGCCTTCGTTACCATTGCCGCTGCGGTAATGGTGGTATCTTCACGAAACCCTGTACACTCAGTATTGTATCTTATTCTGGCATTTTTTAACGCGGCAGGTCTTTTCGTTTTAATTGGCGCTGAATTTATAGCTATGATTCTTGTTGTGGTATATGTGGGGGCTGTAGCAGTCCTTTTTCTTTTCGTAGTCATGATGTTAGACATAAATTTCGTGGAATTAAGACAGGGGTTTATGCAGTACCTCCCAATAGGCGCTTTACTTGGGTTAATTCTGCTCGTGGAACTGTTCTTCGTTATTGGCATTTGGTCCTTTGCCGAAGATGGTAGCATGCTTGCGACAGTTGTTCCTATTCAAAATACTACTAATACGCATGCACTGGGAAATGTTCTTTACACTAAATATGTATATTTGTTTCAGGCAGCAGGGTTAATCCTCCTCATCGCTATGATTGGGGCTATAGTTCTTACACTACGGAGCCGGCCAGGGGTTAGAAAACAGAAAATAGCCGATCAGTTATCTCGTAGATCAGAGGATGTTCTAGATGTGGTAAAGGTCAAAGAAGGTGAAGGGGTTTAATTATGATTGAAATTGGATTAGCTCATTACCTTGCTATTGCAGCTATTTTATTTACCTTGGGAATCTTCGGCATTTTTCTAAATCGTAAAAATGTTATTATTATCTTAATGTCTGTAGAACTAATGCTGCTAGCTGTAAACATCAACTTAGTTGCGTTTTCAGCTTACGCGGGTGACCTAGTCGGACAGATTTTTGCCCTGTTCATTTTAACTGTAGCCGCGGCGGAAGCCGCTATTGGCCTAGCAATCCTAGTGGTGTTTTTCAGAAATCGTGGTTCGATAGCTGTCGAAGACGTTAATCTCATGAAAGGGTAACGGTACTATGTATGCCGCAATTGTCTTCTTGCCACTTGTCGGGGCGCTTTTAGCAGGGTTTTTTGGCAAAATTATTGGCGATCGGGGAGCTCACTTAGTTACCTGTATTTTNATGGCNGCTTCTATGTTGCTCGGTGCAATATGCTTCTACGAGGTAGCTCTGCAACAAAATGCTCAGACTATTCAACTATTTACTTGGATAGAGTCTGGTAATCTTAAAGCTGAATGGGCCCTTAAAATCGATACTTTGACAGCTATAATGATCCTGGTTGTGACATCCGTTTCAACAATGGTCCATGTATACTCAATTGGTTACATGCATCATGACCCGCATAACCCCCGNTTTTTTGCGTATCTATCACTTTTTACGTTCGCAATGCTAATGTTGGTGACGGCTGACAATCTCGTGCAAATGTTTTTTGGTTGGGAGGGGGTTGGCCTCGCCTCCTATCTTCTCATAGGGTTTTGGTATCAGAAGCCGGAAGCGAATGCAGCTGCTATTAAAGCTTTTCTGGTAAACAGGGTAGGAGATTTTGGGTTTGCACTGGGTATTTTTGGCACCTATTTGCTCTTTGACACTATTGTTTTAGATGAAATTTTTACATTGGCTCCAAAGTATGTAGAGACGGAACTTACTTTTCTATGGTTTAGCGCCGATGCGATAACAGTACTTACGATGCTACTTTTCATCGGTGCGATGGGTAAGTCAGCGCAATTAGGATTGCACACGTGGCTCCCGGATGCGATGGAGGGACCAACTCCGGTCTCCGCTTTAATACACGCAGCAACTATGGTCACGGCGGGTGTGTTTATGATCGCGCGCCTCTCNCCAATGATGGAGTACGCTCCAGATACGTTAACGGTAATAACGNTAATAGGTGCTTCCACAGCTATTTTTGCTGCTAGCGTGGGACTTTGTCAGAATGATATTAAAAGAGTTATTGCTTACTCCACGTGTTCGCAACTTGGATATATGTTTTTTGCGTGCGGTGTTTCGGCTTATTCGGCTGGGATTTACCATCTTTTAACTCATGCATTTTTTAAGGCATTATTGTTCCTTGGTGCCGGTTCCGTAATACACGCCATGTCNGATGAGCAAGATATGAGAAAGATGGGTGGGTTGCGAAAACGAATTCCGTTAACTTATTGGTTGATGATAGTGGGCACTTTAGCGCTTACGGGTTTTCCCTTTCTATCCGGGTTTTATTCGAAGGACTTAATCCTTGAGGCAACGTTTGCTCGTGATACAGGTGTTGGTTATTACGCGTTTTATATTGGTATTTTTGTTGCTGGTCTGACGGCCTTTTACAGTTGGCGTCTGATATTTATGACTTTCCATGGCGAATGTAGAGCTCCAAAATCGGTTCAAGATAAAATACACGAGTCACCACTTGTAATGACACTCCCCCTAATTTTCTTAGCCGTAGGAGCGTTATTCGCAGGTAAGCTGGGATATGAATTTTTTGGTGGGGAATCTATGAATGCCTTTTGGGGGACTGCATTGTTAGTGTTAAAGGAAAACGCAACGATCGAAGCGGCCGCTGGCGTTCCACTGTGGGTAGTGTTACTGCCAACGATTATGTTTATATTTGGCACATCGCTGGCCTTTTACTTTTATCAATTGAAACCAGATCTACCAAAGACGCTTTCGTCAAAGTTTTCTGGCATTTATCAATTTTTGCTGAATAAATGGTATTTTGATGAGCTTTATGATCTCCTCTTTGTCCGTTCGGCATTTCGGTTTGGACATGCTCTGTGGAAAAAGGGTGATGGTGCGGTTATAGATGGTCTAGGGCCCGACGGTATATCTTCAATGGTTCGACGATTAAGCGGCCAAGCTGTTAGACTGCAGAGTGGTTTTCTTTATCATTATGCGTTCGCAATGATGATTGGGTTAATTGCTTTTGCTTCTTGGTANATTTTTGGTTTTGGGAATTAACCTGATGACTGATGACTGGCCTATCCTCTCTTTGGTAACGTTTTTACCNCTTGTAGGATGTTTTTTTATTCTTTTAACNCGGGGCGANGATGCAANNGTAGCGCGGAACTCTCGTTACATCGCCCTATGGACATCAGTTCCAACGTTCCTTATTTCGCTTTTAATTTGGGTNAAGTTCGACCCTTCTACGGCTAACTTTCAGATGATGGAGAGCATAGAATGGATCGAAGGAACTAACATTGGTTACAGGATGGGCGTTGATGGGATTTCTATATTTTTTGTACTCCTATCAACATTACTGACACCTNTTTGTATTTTAGCCAGCTGGGANGCGATAGAACATCGTGTCAGGGAATATATGGTAGCGTTTCTCNTTCTGGAGACCATGATGGTTGGAATGTTTTGTGCACTTGATATTCTCGTTTTTTACATCTTTTTTGAAGGTGTTTTAATNCCAATGTTTATAATAATTGGTGTATGGGGAGGGGCAAGACGAGTTTATGCGTCGTTCAAGTTCTTTTTGTATACTTTGTTAGGATCAGTTTTGATGCTCGTTGCTATTCTCGTTATGTATTTCATGGCGGGGACTACGGACATTGTTGCTNTTAGCAAATTTTCTTTCCCGAGTGATATTCAAATTTGGTTGTGGCTAGCATTTTTTGCTTCGTTTGCTGTGAAGGTACCAATGTGGCCAGTGCACACTTGGCTNCCTGACGCGCATGTCGAGGCTCCGACGGCTGGTTCGGTTATATTAGCNGGTGTACTATTGAAAATGGGTGGATATGGTTTTTTGAGATTCTCTATTCCTATGTTTCCAGAGGCTTCGGAGTTTTTCTCACCATTAGTATTTGCATTGAGCGTAGTAGCAATTATTTATACCTCTCTTGTTGCCTTAGCTCAGGACGATCTAAAAAAACTTATTGCTTATTCATCTGTCGCCCACATGGGTTTTGTAACGATTGGTATTTTCACTCTGAATTCCCAAGGTCTAGAGGGTGCGATTTTTCAGATGCTCAGTCATGGCATTGTTTCTGGCGCTCTGTTTTTATGCGTAGGTGTTATTTATGATAGGATGCACACGCGGGAAATTGCTGCTTACGGCGGTCTGGTTAATAGAATGCCAAAGTATGCTTTAGTATTTATGGTATTTACNATGGCNTCTGTNGGNTTGCCGGCTACCAGCGGTTTTGTTGGTGAATTCCTAGTTTTACTAGGAGCTTTTTANTACAATACTTGGTTGGCCGTTTTTGCTACAACTGGTGTCGTATTGGGTGCGGCATATATGCTTTATGTGTATAGAAGAATAATATTTGGGAAGTTAGAAAAAGAAAATTTGATGTCAATTAGCGACTTATCTTACCGGGAAATCATCATTTTTTGNTCCATTAGTTTTATTGGTTTTCTGGATGGGGGTTTATCCCGCACCATTCCTAGATGTTATGTCGGTTTCGGTAGATAATCTTATTACAAACTTTAATGTGGCGTTGGAAAATAGCAGCGTCCATCTTGCTAGTCACTGAATAGGAGCCGACGTCTATGAGCCTTATTCAACTCCCNTCAATGATTTCCGCCGTTCCTGAGATTTTTCTTGCCTGNGCTGGAATGATACTTTTGATGATTGGGGTCTTTCGGAAAACAGATGGCACTGGGGTCTTGTCTATGGCCACTATCCTTTGTTTTATTGTAGCGATCATTGCCGGATTTCTGTATGGCGGCCAAGAGAATGCGTTCTACGGNATGTTCATCACCACTAGCTTTACACAATTTTCTAAGTCATTGATTTTAGTCGGTTCAATATTGGCTGTCGTTTTAGCAAATGATTACATGAAGACAGAGAACGCGCAGCGCTTCGAGGTTCCTGTTTTAATATTGTTTGCCACTCTCGGCATGATGATGATGGTCTCTGCGGGAGATCTAATTGCATTATACATTGGCCTGGAACTTCAAAGCTTATCACTTTATGTTTTGGCAGCCATAAGGCGTGATTCGCTTAAATCCACAGAGGCAGGCTTAAAATATTTTGTCCTTGGGGCTTTGTCGTCAGGTATGCTCTTATACGGGGCATCGCTAATTTATGGATTTTCAGGAAGCACAGACTTCCTCCAGATTGCAAATGTAATCAATGAGCAAAAGGATAATTTGTCATTAGGAATATTGATAGGGCTCGTCTTTTTAATATCAGGTCTTGCCTTTAAGGTTTCAGCTGTTCCGTTTCATATGTGGACGCCGGATGTATATGAAGGTGCTCCGACGCCCATAACCGCCTTACTTGCTATTTCCCCAAAAATTGCAGCTCTTTGCTTATTCATTCAAGTTCTTATCGGTCCCTTTTCAGGAATTATTGAACAATGGCAACAAATAATAATATTTATTTCTATCGCCTCTATGATCCTTGGAGCTGTGGCTGCCTTAATGCAGACAAATATAAAGCGTCTTCTCGCTTATAGTTCGATTGGGCATATGGGTTACGCGTTAATTGGTTTAGCTTCGGCAAATGAGGCTGGAATTAGTGGGGTTCTCATTTATTTAGCTATATACTTGTTTATGAATGTGGGAACATTTGGTTGTATTATGTGCATGCGTAGAAATGGACAGGCTGTTGAGCAAATTAGCGATCTCGCGGGCGCATCCAAAAGTCACCCGATGATGGCATTTGCTTTATTAGTATTTATGTTTTCAATGGCAGGCATACCTCCTTTGGCGGGTTTTTTTGGAAAGTGGTTCATATTCCTAGCAGCTATAGAGGCACAATTATATACTCTAGCAATTACTGGTGTTATTAGTAGCGTCGTAGCAGCGTTTTATTATTTACGAATAATAAAGATTATGTATTTTGATGAGATCGTTGATCCCTTAGATAAGGGACTAACAAGAAATCTTAGAACTGTAATTTATGGGTCTATGACATTGGTCATAATCTTCTTTTTGGCTCCTGGTACCCTTGTGTCTTCCGCTGCCAATGCGGCAAAATCATTGATTGGGGTGAATGGCTAAACGAGTATTGACGGATGTCAAAAAAAGGGACCCTGGTAGGTCTCTAGATGACATAAAGTTGCCGGACTTTATTAATGTTATAAAAAAAGAGTCCACCGGTAGCACCAATGAGGACATAGCGCTTTTAGCAAAACAAGGAGCAGCTCCCTGGACAGTGGTTCAGGCACTAGTTCAAACTTCCGGACGCGGACGTCACGGAAAGTCGTGGGATTCTCAAATAGGAAATTTGTTTATGTCATTATTGCTACGGCCCACAGTTAACCGAGTGCGTTGGGGAGAGCTGTCGCTTCTGTCAGCCATAACAGTAGCCTCTACATTATCAGACTATATAGATAATCAGATAATCCAAGTGAAATGGCCAAATGATGTTTTGATTAACGGAAAGAAGATAGCGGGAATCTTATTAGAGGTTGCTGATTCTAATGTCGAGGAAGCATCAGTGATAGTTGGTATTGGCATCAATATTTCTAAGGTGCCGGAAAAAATCGAATACCTTGTAAGCTGTATAAATGATTATAAAACTGGTCACATTTCTGTGGATGACGTCTTGATATCTTTACTACAACATTTTGTGTACTGGTTTCANATCTGGGAAGATATTGGTTTTGGCGCTATNCNGGATGAATGGATGCGTCGAGCNTTCAAGTTANANGGAAGCGTNTCGGTAGAAAACAANAACGGGGTNNTGGCTCNATATAAGTTCAGAGGTATCGATATGGAAGGCGCCATGCTACTTGATGATGAAAATGGTAAACGCAGCAGAATCCTGGCAGGAACAGTGCGTTTTTTATAATTAGGGAAAGTCAATGCTTCTTGTTATAGACTGTGGAAANACAAACACCGGCTTTGCCGTNTACGAAAATACANATTGNGTGGGTAGTTGGAGGACNTCAACGAACATAAGCCGGACAGCTGACGAATATGCGGTATGGNTGACAGAGCTNTTAGCTCTCAGAGGTTTGGNGATAAATGATATTAAAGGGATAATTATTGCTAATGTTGTCCCTGAAACGTCGTTCAACTTGATAAATTTATGTGAAAAATATTTCGAAATTAGGCCTATGGTTGTTGGAGAAACAGAAGTTGANNTAGGGATAACCATAGATATAGATGATCCAAAAGAAGTGGGGGCTGATCGTGTAGTAAACGCTGTGGCGGCATTGGATCGTTACAAAGGCTCGCTTATTGAAGTGGATTTCGGAACAGCCACTACCTTCGATGTGGTTGACGGCGATGGTACTTATCGTGGTGGGGTGATAGCGCCTGGCATAAACCTGTCNCTTGAGGCGCTATACAATGCNGCGGCACGTCTTCCAAGGATTTCTATTTCAGAAACAAATAATAGTCAGCCTTCAATAAAAGTCTCAAAGGTAATTGGGAAATCAACGAAAGCAGCTATGCATTCAGGAATATTTTGGGGCTATATAGGCTTGATCGAAGGTATCGTTACGCGCATCAAACATGAATTCGCAAGGCCAATGACTGTTATTGGCACAGGAGGACTTGCAAATATCTTTTATGATGCCACAGATTCTATCGACCATATAGATGAGGATATCACGAACGCTGGTTTGGTCTTGATATATAAGAGAAATCTTCCATGGAAATAGAGGGCATAAATATAAACGATAATGACCTCATTTTTGTGCCCCTAGGGGGGTCGAATGAAATAGGTATGAACATGAATTTATACCATTTTTCAGGAAAATGGATTATTGTCGATTTAGGAATATCTTTTGGCGACGACACAATGCCAGGCGTCGATGTTTTAGTTCCTGACCCCAGTTTTGTTGAGGCCCAGCGAGAAAATCTACTTGGTATAGTGGCGACCCACGGGCACGAGGACCACATAGGCGCAATACCTTATCTTTGGGAAAGGCTTCGCTGTCCAATATTTTCTACCCCCTTTACTGCATCATTAATTAGAAGAAAACTTATAGAAAAGGGAATAGTAGAGAAGGTTAAGCTTGTAGAAATTAATTCTTCCAGTAAATTCGAAGTAGGGCCATTCAAATTAGAACTAATTTCACTAACTCATTCAATTCCAGAGCCGAATGGTTTGGTCGTCGAGTGCGGTGAGCAGATTATTTGGCATACAGGAGATTGGAAGTTAGACCCAGACCCTCAAGTTGGTCAACCAGGAGATATGGAAGCATTAAAACGCCTTGCTTTGCGCGGTGTTACCGCAATGGTGTCGGATTCTACGAACGCGCACATGTTGGGAACGACCGGGTCGGAAGGTGCTTTATTGGATAGTTTGGAAACGTTGTTTTCACAGTATCACAAAAAAATTAGCGTTGCTTGCTTTGCCTCCAACGTTGCAAGACTGAGAACTATCGCTTTAGCAGCTAAGAAAAATGATAGGCATGTTGCTCTTGTTGGAAGGTCTCTCTGGCGTATGTATGAAGTTGCTAAGGAAAATGGTTATCTATTAGATGTCCCAGAATTTATCTCAGAAAAAGATGTTGGGTTCTTGCCAGATGATAAAATTGTGATTATTTGCACAGGAAGTCAAGGCGAGCCGCGAGCGGCGCTTAGTAGAATAGCCGATGATAGTCACCCCGAAATAAGCCTGGCTGGTGGCGATGTAGTTATTTTTTCAAGCCGGCAAATACCTGGAAATGAGAAGGCAATAAGCCGTGTTCAAAACAAGTTGCTAGACAGAGGTGTTAAAATAATTACTGAACAAGATCATCATGTTCATGTGTCCGGCCACCCTGCTCATGACGAAGTAGTTTTCATGTACCAAACTATAAAACCAGATATAGCGATACCGGTCCATGGAGAAAAAAAACACTTGCGTGCAAATGCTTCGATAGCAAACTTATGCCAAGTACCGCAGATTTTAATACCGGATAATGGAAATGTTATACGTTTGTGCTCTGGAAAAGCGGAGGTGATAGCCAATGTGAAGACAGACGCGTTGGTTGTTGATGGTAAGCAATTGCTACCACTGGCTAGTAAAACGATTAAAGACCGAAATAAGCTCCTACATAACGGGTCAATTTTTTCGTCCATTGTTCTCGCGAGTGACGGCCTGTGCGATGGACCACCGGTCGTTACTTGTCTTGGGGTAGGGGCAGGAATTCAAGTNGTTTTAGATCAACAAGTAGAGGCCTTAATAAGCGATGAGATAGAAACTTTATCGCCTNCNGAGCGCTNTNTAGATGAAANTGTAATAAATGCCTGNACAAAGGNCATTAAGAGGTTTTGNCGCCGACAACTNGGTAAAANTCCCACCATATTAATCCANATTATTAGAACNGACCTNGNGGNGTAAGATGATTGGATGTCTTAATCACATTGCAATAGTGGTGCCCGACCTTGAGGAAGCGGCATTGAAATATAAGCAGACGTTGGGAGCAGAAGTTAGTGAACAACAAGAACTGATTGAACACGGTGTGACACTGGTATTTGTTCAACTAGCAAATACAAAAATAGAATTATTACATCCCCTTGGTGCTAATTCACCGATCAGCTCTTTCTTAAAGAGAAATCCGGCTGGAGGAATACATCATGTTTGTTATGAGGTGGATGATATTAGTGAGGCTGCAAATTTTTTGCAGGAAAAAGGGGCAAAAATTCTAGGTGATGGCAAACCAAAAATCGGGGCGCACGGGAAGCCCGTTCTATTTTTACATCCAAAAGAATTTTTTGGAACTCTTATAGAATTAGAGCAGGGGTAGAACTCAAGATGGAAATTGCATCCGGTATAGTTGTGTATGTGCTGCTGTGGTGGTGGATATTCCTTATGGCATTACCTTTTGGTGTTAGTCGTCAAATTGACGGTGCCGCCGGGCATGATACGGGAGCGCCTAAAAGACCCCTATTAGTTACAAAGGTAATAATAACCTCGTTGTTGGCACTAGTTTTTTGGGCGGCAGCGTACTTTATAATTGATTCTGACTTAATTTCTTTCCGAGAAATGTCTAAAACACTTTAGATAAGAAAAATATAATCAGACGCCTGTGAATGCCTGCAATCCAGTTTGTGATCTGCCAAGTATGAGAGCGTGAATATCGTGCGTGCCCTCGTATGTATTCACTGCCTCTAAGTTCATAACGTGACGGATTACTCCATACTCATCAGAGACTCCATTGCCGCCGTGCATGTCACGAGATGCCCTCGCTATCTCCAGTGCCTTGCCACACGAGTTTCGTTTGGCCAAAGAAATCGCTTCCGGGGCGCCTTTCCCATCATCCAATAGTTGACCTAATCTCAAGCATGCTTGTAGTCCTATCGATATTTCTGTCTGCATATCGGCTAANTTTTTCTGCACCAATTGATTAGCAGCCAGTGGACGGCCAAATTGTTTTCTATTCATTGTGTAGTCGAGCGCTTGGTGCCAGCAGTACTCGGCTGATCCTAATGCTCCCCAGGCGATACCGTATCTCGCTTTGTTGAGGCAGCCGAAAGGACCAGACAAGCCGCTTACGTTCGGTAAAAGGTTTTCTTCTGGAACNTCAACATCTTCCATAACAATCTCNCCNGTAATAGATGCCCTCAACGAAAATTTNCCCTCTATTTTNGGGGCNGATAGTCCTGTCATTCCTTTTTCTAGTATAAAACCACGTATTACATCATCTTCAGTTTTAGCCCAAATCACAAAAATGTCTGCTATTGGCGAATTACTTATCCACATTTTAGCNCCATTTAACACGTATCCCCCTTGCACCTTCCTAGCTCGTGTTCNCAATCCTCCCGCGTCAGAGCCATGATCTGGTTCGGTTAAACCGAAGCAACCTACCCATTCGCCAGTTGCCAATTTTGGCAAGTATTTTTGTCTCTGCGCTTCATTGCCATAGGCCCAGATTGGGTGCATGACTAAACTCGATTGAACACTCATAGCAGAGCGGTAACCACTGTCGACCCTCTCCACTTCGCGCGCTACCAATCCATAACAAACGTGGTTTACCCCTGGGCACCCATAGCCATCTATGGTTGATCCAAGGAAACCTAATTCTCCCATTTCGTTCATTATTTCTCTGTCAAATCGTTCCTCCCTAAAGGCACTTTGAACTCTAGGCATTAGCTTTTCTTGACAATATGCTTTTGCAGCTTCCGAAACGAGTCTCTCATCTTCTGTTAGCTGTTCAGTGAGAAGGAAAGGATCACTCCAATTAAANTCAACTCTTCTNGGAGCNTCTGGCTTGCTAATCTTGATGTCATCTACGGAAGCGATGCTCATTTTTCTCTCCAATTAAAAAACTACACTCTTTAAAATTATCTCTAGGTTGTGATCATATAATCCAAACTGGAAATCAACATATGAACCGTTGACTACTATATTACGGACTCTCTATGAACAAACATATAATACCCAATTAATTTGTTTTTACGAACTATTCAAGGATCAAAGGAAAAAAACTGTGATGTCTATAACTATTTTAGAAAGTGGGCTTATGTTAAGAAGTTTTGCGTGGAGCTATAGCGATGGTCTCGCCGGATGAAAGAGTTATTATCGAATTCGTGAAAGTGGGCGCTTATGTAAAAGTGAGTGCTATTGATCCTACAACGAGGGTTGAAGTTTCTATCGTCGGCGATCCTTTAGTTTCGCAGGCGAAACTTGAGCAAACGGCTGTNCAAAAACTCAAATATGTTTTGAATAAACGANAAAANAGAGATTAANAAACAAANTNNTTANTTTAACTTTTGCGAAGGTAAGTTNTGNTTNNGAGNNCTTTTNCCTANNCCTATCTTTTTNGCAAATGCTGAACGCTGAGCAGCATACCCCGGCGCAACCATAGGATAGTCAGAGGGAAGATTCCATTTAGCTCTATATTCCTCCGGACTAAGATTATAGGCGGTTCTTAGGTGCCGCTTTAGCATTTTTAATTGTTTGCCGTCCTCTAAGCAAACGAGGTGCTTATCAGTTATAGACTTTCTGATAGAAACAGCAGGCTTTAATTGTTGAGTTTCCTTAGCCTTTTCATTCGAACGGAGTTGGGTTAAGGATGAATGTATCAAGCGCATAAAACTGGGAACTTCGGATGCAGGCAAAGAATTATTGTTCAAATAAGACACGGTCACGTCGACAGTCAGACGAAGTATTTCATCTAAATTGACGGAAATATTCTCTGTTTCCTTTGTCATCTCAAATTCCACCGCTAAACCGTAAAAANAAAATTAGAAACAGGGTTNTATCAATAAGTCAAACAGATTCCTGAAACAAAAAAAGTTTTATTACTTATGTCAAATTTTTTTGTTCAGGTTCGTCTCAGAACTATCTCTAAGTNGTGGAGGATTGATGAGGTCATATCGGTCTTACACTGAGCTAAATTGCGCGAGTATATTCCCTTAGCGATAAGTGTCGAGTTCGTAGTTCAAAATAGATAAAAAATCTGCGTTATCTTGATTTACACNGGCATAAAGATATATTGCATTTCGGTGATNNGGCGGCTTGTATGGCTTAACCCGGGCGTTTTCGGGTGGAATAAGCCTCTGACCAATAATATGCGGTAGCTTTACTTTAATGAGAAATGATAAAAATCAAATGAAGCAGGAATCAGATTATAACTTNTTTTCTTCCCCTCTATCNAAGATTGATCCACTAATCTCTAACGCTGTTGAATTAGAGTTGCAAAGACAAAGAGATCAAATTGAATTAATTGCGTCTGAAAATATTGTCTCGCAAGCGGTTTTAGAGGCGCAAGGATCGGTGCTTACAAATAAATATGCAGAAGGATACCCCGAGCGCCGTTATTATGGTGGGTGCGAATTTGTTGATAAGGCAGAAGATTTAGCGATAGCCCGGGCGAAAGATCTTTTCGATTGTAAATATGTTAATGTGCAGCCACATTCTGGTGCGCAAGCAAACCAAACAGTTTTTTTATCGCTTCTGGACCCAGGTGATACGATATTGGGNATGTCTTTAGCTGCTGGAGGTCATTTGACACATGGAGCTAAACCAAACCAATCTGGTAAGTGGTTCAATGCAGTGCAATATGGTGTTAGAAGGAAGGACTCATTGATAGACTTCGATGAAGTTGAAGCTCTAGCAAAGTTACACAAACCAAAATTAATCATTGCGGGTGGATCTGCATACGCAAGGGTAATTGATTTCAAGCGTTTTCGTACGATTGCGAATGAGGTCGGGGCATATTTTTTAGTCGACATGGCTCATTTTTCTGGTTTGGTTGCGGGAGGTGTTTATCCAAACCCACTACATTTTGCGGATGTCGTCACCTCGACAACACATAAAACCCTGAGAGGGCCTAGAGGTGGAATCGTGTTAACNAATGATGAAAATTTGTCAAAAAAAATCAATTCGGCACTTTTCCCTGGGCTTCAAGGAGGGCCCTTGATGCATGTAATAGCTGCAAAAGCTGTTGCATTTGGTGAAGCGCAACATCCAGCCTTTAAAGATTACGTATCAAAGGTGGTCACAAATGCTGCTGTGCTCTCAAATGGTTTAAAATCGAGAGGTATTAATATCGTGTCGGGTGGTACAGATACCCATTTGGTACTTTTAGATTTGCGTAATCTTTGTATTACAGGTTTAACTGCTGAGTCTGCTCTAGAGTCCGTTGGTATAACTTGCAACAAAAACGGTGTCCCATTTGATCCCGAGAAGCCCGCGATTACCTCCGGGATTAGATTAGGCACCCCGGCCGCCACAACGCGTGGGTTTGGTAGGCTGGAATTTGAAAAAGTGGCTAACTTGATCGCGGATGTTTTACACGAGCATAGTAAACAAAATGCGCTGAGCGGGGAGNTAACGCAAAGGGTAAGCAGTGAAGTTAATGCCTTGTGTCAACAATTTCCCATCTATTAAATGACAGAGCGAATTTTTTCTCTATTATATGGTAAAATAGAAAGGAAAAGGGATGAGGTGCCCATTTTGCGGACATATTGATTCTCAAGTAAAAGATTCGCGACCCACTGAAGATGGTGCCGCCATAAGACGTCGACGCTTTTGCCCGTCATGCGGCGGTAGATTTACCACCTTTGAACGCGTTCAATTACGGGAGTTAACAGTATTAAAAAAGAGTGGGAAACGGGCGCCCTTTGAAAGGGATAAATTATATCGNTCAATCCAAATTTCTTTGCGCAAGAGACCCGTTGATCAAGAAAGGGTAGACCGAATGATAACGGGTATAGTCAGACGGCTTGAAAGCATGGGTGAGTCTGANGTTCCATCGACNGTNATTGGNGAGATGGTAATGGATTCNCTTGGTAATTTGGACCCAGTNGCNTANGTGAGGTTTGCGTCTGTTTATAGAAATTTTAGAGAAGCGAAAGACTTTGAAGAGTTTGTTGAAGATTTAAGTCGCTTTGAAGAAGACTAACTTAGTTTTGCGCCGCTTGTTCTATTGATGTCGTTNAAAGATCAAAACTGGATGCAGAAGGCACTTAGGCTGGCTGTAAGAGGAATAGGTAGAGTGGCTCCCAACCCTCCGGTAGGGTGTGTTATTGTAAAAGAAGACAAGGTTGTTGGCCGAGGNTGGACGCAACCTGGCGGGCGNCCTCACGCGGAAGTAATGGCGTTACAGCAGGCAGGACAGAAAGCAGAAGGTGCCACGGCATATTGCACGCTCGAACCATGCTCTCACTTTGGAAAAACGCCTCCATGTTGCGATGCNNTGATTAAAGCGGGAATNTCTAAAGTTGTTGTCGCTGTAAAGGACCCGGACNCGAGAGTTGATGGTCGAGGAATAAAACGACTTAGGGAAGCGGGGCTGCGCGTTTTAGAAAATGTGTGTAAAGAAGAAGCGTTAGACATCATGCAAGGGTTTTTCACTGTTTGCGAGTTTTCTAGACCATATGTCACACTAAAGTTTGGAATGAGTATAGATTCCCGGGTAGCGGCAATTAGTGGGGAGAGTAAATGGATAACCGGTGATNAGGCGCGTAGATCGGTACATTTATTAAGAGCTAAGAATGATGCCATTCTCACAGGTGTTGGGACTCTGCTACATGACGACCCCAGATTAGATTGTAGACTGCCAGGACTTGAGCAGCATTCTCCTTCTAGAATCTTGGTAGACTCAAAACTCCGAATACCAGTTACGAGCCATTTTGCGTTAACTGCTAAAAACAGTCCTAGTTATGTATTTACAACCGAAAAATCTGAAACAGCAAAAAAAGATATTTTAACCGACATGGGTATAAAAATTTTCCAAGTACCTTGTTCTGCGGATGGCCATGTCTTGATGCCAAGATGTTTTGAATTAATGGCTAAAGAGGGGATAACAACGGTCCTTGTAGAGGCTGGAGGCTATTTAGCTAGCAGCCTCACAAAAAGTGATCTTGTCGACAAGTTGGTGATTTATCGTGCACCGATGATAATNGGAGGTGATGGTATTGCGGCATGGCACCCGTTGGGTGTAGAACAATTATGTATGTCAAAAACATTTGCGATTAAAAATATCGANCAAATAGGGCCTGATATAATAGAGACGTATACTCGTTGCACGGAAGCTTTGTAATGTTTACTGGAATAATTACCGATATTGGTCAAATAGAACACATCGAACATCGGGGAGACCTCAGAGTAAAGATAAGCTGTTCCTATAATGTGGATCAGTTTCCAATAGGTGCATCAATTTGCTGTTCTGGAGCATGTTTAACGGTAGTATCGAAAGGCAAAAATTGGTTTTGTGTAGACGTGTCGAAAGCAACTCTTGATGCTACTGTTTTGGGAGGTTGGAAGACAGGGGATTCGATTAATTTAGAGCAGTCATTAAAAATAGGCGAAGAACTTGGGGGGCACCTAGTTACAGGTCATGTTGACGGAGTGGCAGAGGTAGTTGGACTTGAAAAAGTTGGGGATAGTTGGAAACTGGAATTCAAAGCGCCTGATGCTTTAAAAGATTTCATTGCGGAGAAGGGATCGATAACGCTGAATGGTGTTTCTCTAACCGTCAACGAGGTATTTAACAACGTTTTTACGGTTAATATTATACCGCATACATGGGATTTTACGACNTTCAAAAATTTNACCGTTGGAAGTNAAGTNAATATCGAGATTGATATAATAGCCCGNTACGTCGCTCGTTTGATGAAAAAGAGGTAAGTAAATATGAATAGTGTTAAGGGTTCAAACGAGCATTTTGGCGCCGCTTTGTCCTCAATAGAAGAAGTTATAGAAGAAGCGAAAGCCGGTAGAATATTTATCTTAGTCGATGACGAAAACAGAGAGAATGAGGGCGACTTATGTATACCCGCTGAGAATGCTACACCAGAAGCCATTAACTTTATGGCAAAGTACGCTAGAGGCCTGATTTGTCTGGCTATGCAGCGATCGCGGGTAGAACAACTCGGCTTGCCGCTTATGTCACGAAATAATGCAACGCGTTTGGAAACAGCTTTTACTGTTTCGATTGAGTCACGCGAAGGTGTTACAACTGGTATTTCTGCGCATGATAGAGCTAAAACAATTTCTGTTGCTATTGATCCAAAAAAGAGTAGAGATGATATCGTTTCACCAGGGCATGTCTTTCCTCTCGTCGCGAGAGATGGAGGTACCTTAGTTCGTGCCGGGCACACTGAAGCTGTAGTTGATATTGCAAGATTGGCGGGGATGAACCCGGCTGGGGTAATATGTGAAATAATGAATGATGATGGTACTATGGCGCGTATGCCGGATTTGATCGCTTTTGCTAAACTCCACTCTCTAAAAATTGCCACAATTGCTGATCTAATAAACTATCGTAGGTCGAAAGAATCGATAATAGAACGTTCGGTGGAGACTGTATTAAATAGCAAATATGGAGGCCAATGGCGATTAATAGTGTATTTGAACAAGGTTTCATACGCTGAGCACGTCGCCTTAATAAAAGGAGATATCACCACAGAAACGCCCGTCCCAGTGCGAATGCACTCGCTCGACGTAATGGAAGACGTTTTGGGAGATACATCTGGTTCTCGAGGTGGCGGCGAATTACAAAACGCTATGTTGCACATAGCCGAGGAAGGCCGTGGTATAGTCGTATTGATGCGCGAACCAACTCCATCAACTCTGTCTGAAAAATTGCAACGTAAGATGAAAACGAGAGTTGAAGATGCTCTTGGTGCGAGTGAATTGCGGGACTATGGCGTTGGTGCGCAAATCCTTTTGGATCTAGGCATTAAAGATATGGTACTCTTAACTGACTCAGAAAAAACTGTGGTCGGCTTAGAAGGCTACGGACTAAGCATAATCGCTAGGAAGCCAAGCAGCAGTGAATAGGGCAGGTTGATGGAAAATAAAATATTATTAGTTGACGCGGACTTTTACAAAGATATAGCCGACGAGTTGGTTAGAGGCGCAGTTGGACAATTGGAAGAAAGAAATTTAAAATACGATAGAGTTTCAGTGCCTGGTGCTCTTGAAATACCGCCTGCAATAGCCACGATATCTCAGCAAAAATCGATTAGTCCGTATATTGGCTATGTGGCTCTAGGTTGTGTGATCCGTGGGGAAACATCTCATTATGACATCGTTAGCAATGAAAGTGCACGCGGTCTGATGAATCTAAGTGTCGAGCAAGGGCTAGCAATTGGGAATGGTATTTTGACCGTTGATAATGCGGACCAAGCCTGGGCTCGTGCATCTATTAGCAAAAAAAACAAAGGTAGGGACGCGGTATTAGCTTGCTTATCAATTGTGANGCTAAAAAAAAGTATCTACGGTGACCCTAGATAAACACCNTANNAAANAAGAATGGTCNGCTCGNCCTCGTACGGCTGCAAGATTAGCGGCNGTCCAGGCNNTGTACCAAATGAAAATGACGGGGGCCNCNCCNNNTGATATCATAGANGAGTTNGTTNANTTTAGNCTNCNTGNGGCNGAAGAGAACCACGGNNTGGGNATACCAGATACNCAATTATTTAGAGANTTAACNAGCGGAACNGCAAGTCANTTAAANCATATNNACNCNCTAATNGCGNCAGNTTTNTCTNANGAAGGAAGTCTNGACAANCTCGAGGCTACACTTAAGGCCATCCTTCAAGTTGGTGTTTTTGAGCTTATAATTCATCTTGAGACACCAACCGAAGTCGTCATAAATGAGTACGTTGATTTAACTCATGCATTTTATGAAAAACAAACAGTTGGTTTGGTAAATGGCGTGCTAGATAAAGTTGCACTAAAAAGGAAGCAAAAGAACTTGGATTGACAAATGGAAATCAAGGAGTTTTCGAGAATTAAAAAGTTCTTTCGGCCACTAACTTCGCAACGAATGGGGGCGATGGACCTTTTGGACGACGCTGCATTGGTGCCAATAAAAAAAACAGGCTCGATTGTCGTATCCACTGATGCCCTTGTAGAAAAAATTCACTTTCACAGCGATGAGAGGGCAGATTTTATTGCAAGAAAGGCCCTAAGGACTAACTTATCCGATCTTGCAGCGATGGGTAGCAAGCCTTTTGCTTATAATTTGGCGCTCATTTTAGGGAAGAGAGAACTAAGCGATATTGACCAGTGGTTGAAATTGTTTTCAAAAGGTTTGGCAGCCGATCAAAAAAAGTTTGGTATAGAACTTATAGGAGGCGATACGATTACAAGCTTGGGCCCTACTTCTATTTGTATTTCGATTTTTGGAACGCCAAACNCCAAGGGTAGTCTTTTAAGAAGTGGAGCTAAAGTTGGGGATGGTATTTTCGTCTCCGGTACAATTGGAGACGCTGCTCTTGGTTTGATGCTACGAGGCAACATGTCTTTATTGTGTTCATCTAAAGAGAATTCTTATTGTATTTCTCGNTACCGGATACCAAGACCACGGATAGACCTAGGATTGGCCTTAGGCGGAATGGCATCGGCTGCGATGGACATATCTGACGGCTTATTTCAAGATTTAAGTCATCTTTGCAGCGCTTCTAATGTTAGTGGCTCAGTCCAGGCAAATAAAATTCCGTTGTCAAAAGAGGTTAGTAGCTTCGTGAATGAAAATAAATTTAGCATAGAGCAGGTAATATCAGGTGGTGATGATTATGAACTCATTTTTACCGCACCACTTACTAAAGAAAACTCCATTTTTAATTTGGCTCGGGCAACCAAAACACGGATCACCCGTATAGGCACGATCCAATCTGGAAAAGGAATTTCTATATTCGATAAAAATGGAAATATCCTCCCTTTTTCGAAGGGAGGATATAGTCATGACTAACGTTATAATTAAATCAAACCAGTTGTTGTTAAAGAATAACAATGATTAGGATTTTAATTATTATTGTGGTCACTCTTGCTATTTTGATAGGAGGAGTCTTTGGTGTTGCTTCTTTTTCGCCGAATTTACTGCCAAATATGGTTCTGGAATTGCTTGGAATAGAACCACCTAAGGAAAAAACTATAACTCAGCCGGTTAGGCCTGGTCCTCTAGAAACCATACTTATCGATTTAGAGCCAATGGAAATTCCACTCTTTAGAGACAATAAGGTAGATAGAAAGCTTTTTATGCATATCCTTATTGAAGTCAGAAGAGGCAAAGATGAAAAGATTATTAATGACAATTTAGTTCGAATTATCGACTCTTTTCTAACTTACGTTCATGCATTGAATGCGCTTAATATAAAACCAGGAGTGAGTGATAGAGCATTTTTGAAAGAGAGGCTTCTTGTTAAAGCNGAGGAAATTATCGGACCGGATATTATAATCGATCTTTTGTTTGTTAACATTTTTGAGAGGCCCTTTAATTAATTTNGAATCAAGGCCCTTTTTACAAANCTATGTAAAGNAACCCNTTTTNTTACCTCTACGATATATATTTTCTTATCATTTGCCGGAATTTTCTAAAAAAGGACTCTATAACTTTCTATTTGTCGGAGAATCCTTTATGAAGTGCTCGAGGATATGACTGTTTAACAAAATTTATGAAGGATCAAATAAAATGACCGAACAGTTCACACTTGTAATTATATGCGGNTTGGTAGCCTTGCTCTATGGAGTGGTGGCTTCCAAGAGTATCATTTCAGCAGATGCTGGAAATGAAAAAATGAGAGAAATAGCAAGCGCTATTCAGGAAGGTGCTGCTGCCTATCTCAACCGCCAGTACATAACCATTTCGGTGGTGGGGATTGTTGTAACCATCATCNTGGCTATTACACTTGGTTTTGCNGTTGCGATCGGTTTTGTCATTGGGGCCGTATTATCAGGCATAGCTGGATATGTTGGGATGAATGTCTCAGTTCGCGCAAATGTGCGTACAGCTCAGTCGGCTACCGTTGGTTTGGAGCCAGCTCTAAATATAGCATTCAAGTCTGGAGCTGTAACAGGGATGTTGGTTGTTGGTCTAGGCCTCTTAGGGGTGGCAGGTTACTACCTTATCCTATTAGAGATGTTCGATGCCAAAACCACAGAAGGGCTTCGCCATATTCTGGAAGCTTTAGTAGCGCTAAGCTTTGGAGCATCGTTGATATCTATATTTGCTCGGCTAGGTGGAGGAATTTTTACNAAAGGAGCTGATGTTGGCGGAGACATGGTTGGAAAAGTTGAAGCAGGTATCCCCGAGGANGATCCTAGAAATGCAGCCTCTATAGCAGACAATGTTGGAGATAACGTTGGTGACTGTGCCGGAATGGCTGCAGATCTTTTTGAGACTTACGCCGTAACTGTTGTGGCTACAATGTTGCTTGCCGCCATTTTCTTCTCTGGCGAAGCTTTGAGCGTAATGATGATGTATCCACTTGTTATCTGTGGGGTTTGTATAATTGCTTCAGTAGTAGGCACGTGGTTCGTAAGGCTCGGTCAAAATAAAAATATAATGTGGGCGCTCTATAAAGGATTTATTTCAAGTGCACTGATCTCAGCAGTATTAATTGGTATAGCAACTTGGCAAATGTTGGGTTTTTCAACTGCATTTACTTTATCAAATGGATTGGAAACTTCTGGGCGCGAATTATTTTATTGTGCCTTAGTCGGTCTTATTGTTACAGGTTTGCTTGTTTGGATTACCGAATATTATACTTCCACAGAGTACCGGCCAGTAAGAACAGTTGCTAAGTCATCGGAAACTGGTGATGGAACCAATGTGATACAGGGGTTAGCGATATCTATGGAAGCATGCGCTATTCCTGCAATAATAATTTCCGCTGGAATATTAGCCTCATTCATTTGGGGTGGTATCTTTGGAGTAGGGATAGCGGCCACCACAATGTTAGCTCTTGCAGGGATGGTGGTTGCGCTCGACGCTTACGGCCCCGTAACAGATAATGCTGGTGGCATTGCTGAAATGTCGGATTTGCCCGAAGAAGTAAGAACAACCACTGATGCTTTAGACGCCGTTGGTAATACAACAAAGGCTGTTACTAAAGGGTATGCTATTGGGTCGGCTGGCCTAGCAGCACTTGTTCTTTTTGCAGCTTATACAGAGGATCTAAAGTATTACTTTCCCAACCTAGATGTTAAATTTGCCCTACAGGATCCCTACGTAGTGGTAGGTTTGTTCATTGGAGGTATGCTGCCATATTTATTTGGTTCAATGGGAATGCAGGCGGTTGGGAGAGCTGCTGGCTCGGTTGTAGAAGAAGTTAGACGACAATTTCGAGAAAAACCTGGCATAATGGAGGGAACGGAAAAGCCCGAATACGGCAGAGCTGTAGATCTCCTAACAAAAGCAGCTATAAAGGAAATGGTAATTCCCTCGTTGTTACCTGTTCTGGCCCCAATTATAATGTACTTTGTTATTATGTGGATCGGCGGTCAAGCTGCAGCATTTACGTCAATAGGTGCTATGCTACTTGGAACGATAGTGACAGGTATTTTTGTAGCTATTTCTATGACTGCAGGTGGAGGAGCCTGGGATAATGCAAAAAAATATATTGAGGACGGGAATCATGGAGGAAAAGGTTCAGATGCCCATAAGGCAGCTGTAACGGGAGATACCGTGGGCGATCCATATAAGGATACAGCTGGACCCGCAGTTAACCCTATGATTAAAATTATTAATATTGTTGCTATATTGCTCCTGGCCGCATTGGCGGCTTAGAGTGAATTGGGTCGATTAATACTACGCAATTAAGATTAGAAACTTTGGTCGTTTTTGTTCTCAAATCGACCAAAGTTGCCAATCAATTGTTGAAAAACTGTAATTTCTTGACCTGCTGTTGGAGTTTTACGAGTTGCAATATTTGGGTTCAACTCTTTGTCATAAGGTATGATTTCGACAGAGGTAGCTATACCTTTTTTGTTAAAGGAAACTCGCACGATTTTTCGATTTATAAACTCCCTGCCTGATAGGACAGTTTTCTGGCTTTTGCTCTCTATATAGATCCAGCTCTTAGACCCATAATNTTGTGTAATGACAGGCTTGCCCAGCTGCTCTAAGACTTGTTGTTCGGTTGTTTTTCCCGGCTCTATTGTTTCGAAGTTTTTTAAAGAAATTCTATTTCCATGAATATCTATTGGCTGGGCGCAGCTAGACTAAAANGCNTGCAAACACNAAGATNGTAGGNNATGNCTTNNTCCAAAANNGCATTTTCTGATCCNANAGATTTTAAACAGANTATTTTAAANATTNACANGTTAGCAANTTTTTAGAANTAGTTGAAGAAAGACTCGAAAAATATAAGTNANTANNGTAATGANAAANNNTTCTATTATGGANTAGNGATGTTTAGTTTNTTNANGCGNGANAATTCTTTNAGTNATGTNGACAAGGTTTACNGNATTGTAGTTNACCAATCTAGNNANCCTNTTTTTTATANAGAATTATTAATTCCNGATAATATTGATGGCAGGTTTGATGTATTA
>FUFK010048671.1_pt1 | contig 26920 bp, 27 predicted proteins | sample 1021851 | NCBI WGS metagenome assembly FUFK01 (sample SAMEA51879418, study PRJEB19060) | metagenome
GAAGATAAAACAAAATGTCCCTCTAATAATGCATTAGTTTTTCTTAAAATATCTAAGGATTTTTTGTGTGAAAGCATTTCTTTTATCTTCGTGTCTAATTATCTTAAATTTTATACCTTTTTGTTTTAGCTCTGCAATAAAATTAGTGAAATTTTTTAAATCTCTTATGATTAATTGGAATTTAAAATTTATATAGTTAGGGTTTTTGCCTGCCATCACAAGGTTTGAAATATTCAGTTTATGCTCTCCGATTAATGAACTAACATTACCAAGCTGACCGGGTTTATCTGGTAAAGATATCCATAAAGTAGTATTGTACTTTTTTACTCTTTCCTCTTTTCTTTCTCCCTTTTCATGCCAATAACGTCTTATAGCTGCCCTTGCTTTTCCTGTTTTTGTTATTGGGATCCAATGCAATGATGGTGAATGATTTTTAGAGGTAATAATTTTAACTCGATCTCCATTTCTTAAAATAGTTTGGAGTTCACTTTTATTACCATTAATTTCACATCCGATTGCGGTATCTCCTATTTTAGTATGTACGGCATATGCAAAATCAATTGGAGTAGCATCTTTTGGTAATTTAATAACCGATCCTTTTGGTGTAAAGCAAAATACATTTTCTTGGAACATTTGTAGTTTTGTATATTCATATGAATGTTCTGGATTTTCATTTTTTTCAATGATTTCTACTAAATCTTTTAACCAGTCATATTCTTTCCAAGTTAAAGAATTAAATTTCTCAGAGGATTTATATTGCCAATGTGAAGCAATACCTCTTTCAGCGAAATCATGCATTTCTGTTGTTCTAATTTGAATTTCTATGGGTTTTTTATTAGATCCAATAACTGCGGTATGAATTGATTTATAACCATTAATTTTAGGTGAAGAGATATAATCTTTAAATTTGCCAGGTATACAATTGTATTCTTTATGTATTATCCCTAAAGTTTTGTAACAATCATCAATATTTTTTAAAATTATTCTAAATCCAATAATATCAGTTATTTGCTCAAGAGAAACTCGTTTCTTTTGAACTTTTCTCCAAATTGAAAAAGGTGTTTTGCCTCTTCCATAAATTTTAGATTGTATATTATTGTCATTTAACAAAGTGTTGATTTCAATAGAAAGAGATTCGAAAATATCTTTTTTGTCAGATTTGATTTCATCTAATCTATTTTGAATTAGTGTTCTTGCATCATTATTCAAAACCTCAAAAGATAAATCTTCTAGCTCATCACGAATTCTATGCATTCCCATTCTATCAGCTAATGGTGCATAAATTTCCATTGTCTCTTGTGCAATTCTTTTTCTTTTATCTTCTTTAGTGATAGCTTTTATCGTTCTCATATTATGTAAACGATCTGCAATTTTAACTAACAAAACTCTTATATCTTTTGAGGTTGCTAAAATAAGTTTTCTAAAGTTTTCTGCTTTTGAGTTTGTGGTTGCGGTGTTTTCAAAAACTGAAATTTTTGTAACACCATCAACTAAATCTGCAACCTCTTCACCAAATTCTCCTTTAATGGTCTCGTAAGTAGCGTAGGTATCTTCGATTGTATCATGTAATAAACCAGTAGTAATAGTAGCGCTATCTAATTTGAGATCTGTTAGGATATTTGCGACTTCTATTGGATGTACTGAATATGGGTCACCTGAAGCTCTCTTTTGATTACTATGTGCTTTAACAGCAAAATCATAAGCTTTATTCAGTTTTTCAGGGTTTAAAAATTTGTTATAAATTTTTACTTTATTTATTAAATCTTCAGAATTAAGCATTCAAACACTATATCACTAAATTAAATTTGTTTAATAGACCTAATGTCTCTATTTTTTAATGATAATAATAGTTTTTTTATGGAATGTTTTGAAACTGGATGTTTCCAATTTTTATCTATCTCAAATAATGGAAAAAGGACGAAATTTCTTTTATGCATTCTTGAATGAGGTAGATTTAATTCACCTTTCATTTTTCTTCTATTAAAATCAATTATATCAATATCGCACTCTCTAGGAGCATTTCGAAGTCTTTTCTTTCGTCCCAGGCTTGTTTCAATAGTTTTACAAACACTTATTAATTCAAAAGGTGATAATTTAGTTAGAACCTTAACTACAACATTGTAAAATTTAGGATTGTTATTATCAGGCCAAGACAAACTCTCATAATAGCTTGATGATTTTACTATCATAATATCATTAAGAATTAATTTTGATTTAGCTAATTCAATATTATTGATTTTATTTCCAAGATTAGAACCTATACCTAAATAGACAGGATTAACTTGATTTTCTAATATATCTTGCTCTATCACGATTCCAGTCTCTTTGTTTTTTTACTGCTCTTTTATCAAATTGTTTCTTACCCTTGGCTACAGCTAACTCTAATTTTGCTTTTCCTTTTTTAAAATACATTTTTGTAGGTACTATTGTAAGCCCGTCTCTTTGCATTTTCCCAATTAGTTTATTAATTTCTCTCTTATTTAATAACAATTTTCTTTCATCGGTTGGATTATGGTTTGAATAACTAGCTTGCTTATAAGATGCAATATGTGAATTTATCAAGACTATTTCACCTTTTTTTTCTATTGCGTAAGAATCTGCTATGTTAACTTTACCATTACGAATTGATTTTATTTCAGAACCTTTTAAGACAATACCTGCTTCAAACAAATCCTCAAAAAAATAATTGAAACTAGCTTTTTTATTAAGACAAATTATTTTTAAACCACTATTGGTTTTTTTTTTCATTAAACTAGTTTTGCAGAATGAAGTGCTTTTTTAACGATATCCTTAGTTTCAGCTGTCACTTTTACAAGAGGTAGTCTTACATTATCATCACAAAGATTTAATAATTTTGCTGCGTATTTTACTGGACTTGGATTACTTTCGACAAACATTGCATGATGAAGAGGTTGTAATATTTTATCAATTTTTTCAGCCTCTTTAATTTCATCGTTATTTTCAGATTTTGAAAATTTTTGAAAATCAGAACAAAGTTTTGGAGCAATATTTGCAGTAACACTTATAGCTCCCACTCCACCTCTTTTATTAAATTCTAAAGCATTATCGTCATTACCAGTTAATTGAATGAATTCATTTCCCATCTTTTTTAAAGTTTGTTCAACCCTATTTAGGTCTCCAGTTGCATCCTTAACACCAATAATATTTTTCAATTCAAATAATCTAGCCATAGTATCAACTGACATATCAATAACCGATCTCCCAGGAATATTATAAATTATTATAGGTATTCCACATTTGTCATTTATTGCTTTATAATGTTGGTATAAGCCTTCTTGTGTTGGCTTGTTATAATAAGGTGTTACAATAAGAGCGCCTGTGGCTCCAATTTTTTCTGCATGAGTTGTAAGTGAAATAGCCTCCTCTGTAGAGTTCGATCCTGTACCTGCAAAAACTGGTAATTTTCCATTACTTTCTTTTACACATAACTCAATCACTCTTTCATGTTCATCATGACTTAAAGTTGGTGACTCACCAGTTGTTCCTGCTGGAACTAATCCATTTGTCCCATTTTGGATATGAAAATGAATTAAATTAATATATGTCTCATCATCAAGTTTATCATTTTTAAACGGGGTGACTAAAGCAACATTTGATCCTTTAAACATAAATACTTATAACATACATTGTAGATTCATATAGTAAAAGATTATGATTAAAAAAATCTTATTTTGGATAGTATTGATTAATTTATTCGGTCTACAAACTATAGCTCAATCTGACATAATCCCATTAAAAAAACCTATCCAATCTGATGAGCTAACACAAAAAAAATTATTAATAGATGTACTAAAACCCTTACCCAAACCAATACCAAAAATAGTAACAAAAGAGATAGAAAAAAAAATTGAATCTAAGCCAGAAAAGAAGATAAGTGGACTGATACTTCCCAAAAAAAAACCATTAATCGCTGGAACAAAAAAAACAACAGAAATAAAGATATCAAAATATTATCGTAAAAAAGATTTTGCATTAGCAAAAAAAGCAATTTCCGAAATGAAAAAAGCTAGTTGGACAGCTGCAATTAAAACTGCCAAAAGAGCTAAAGATAAATCTATATATGACTTTATTCAATGGAGGCATTTACTTACAAAGGGAAATCAAGCTTCTTATTATGATTATAAAACATTTATAGATTCAAATGAAGATTATCCTAGAATTGGAAGAATAAAATATTTAGCAGAGCATAAACTTTCTACAGAAAAAGTTAGTCCACGAAAAATTATAGAATGGTTTGGTCCTGCGGAACCTTTAAGTGGTTTTGGTAAAATGATATTGGGTGAAAGTTTTATTCTTAATGGTAATAAGGAAAAAGGAATAAGATTCATTAAAGAAGGCTGGATATCAGCTGAATTGTCTAAAACAGATTTAAGATTTTATCGTAAAAAATTTAAGAAATATCTTAATGCAGACGATTATATTAAACGAGCAGAATATCTTGCTTGGAATAATAAATACTGGGACTTAAAACGACTATTAAGATATTTACCTAAAGATTATGAACTATTATATACAGCGAGACAACTATTGATGAGTAAATCGTATGGTGTCGATAATGCTATTTCTAAAGTTCCATCTAATCTTAAAAATGATGCTGGTTTAAATTACGATAGATTAAAATGGAGAAGAAAAAGAGGAAGAGTTGATAGTTCTGTTGAAATTCTTNTAAAGATAAAAAANACAAAAGATTACTTNGTTCGTCCNGATAAATGGTGGATAGAAAGAGAAATAATTTCNAGATCATTAATATATAAAAAAAAATATGAATTAGCTTATAAAATTGCNAGTAACCATGGAATGAATGATGGACCTGAATTTGCTGCTGCNGAGTGGATGAGTGGTTGGATTGCATTAAGTTTTNTAGATGATCCAGTATTAGCCAAAGAACATTTTGAAAATTTTTATAATAATGTTGGATACCCTATTAGTACAGCNAGAGGTGCATATTGGTTAGGTAAAACTTATAAAAAACTTGGTGATAAAGATNTATCTTATAAATGGTTTAAAGAAGCAACAAATTATTTNACCACTTANTACGGTCAATTGGCATTTATGGAAATTAGTCCAAATGAAAAATTTGAGCTTTCAAAAGACATGATTATTAAAAAAGAATATCGTGATTATTTTTTTAAAAAAGATTTAGTCAAATTGATATATTTACTTGATGAANTAGATGAAGATAAATATGCTAAGCATATACTAAGACATTTGGCTAATGATGATGTTNGTAGTGGTAGTGAGGTTTTNGCAGCTGAACTTGCAACAAATATAGAACGATTTGATTTTGCNATTCANATTTCTAAAATAGCATCCTATGAAAAAAGATTTCACAACAAATATAATTACCCAATCATAAGCACACCCAAATATATTAATGGAAGAAAAATTCCAGATAATGCTTTCATTCTTTCAATCATAAGACAAGAGAGTGAGTTTGATTTAAGTGCCAATAGTCATGCTGGTGCAAAAGGTTTAATGCAATTAATGCCTTACACTGCTAAACTAGTTGCTAAGCAGGCAAAACTTCCTTATTCAAAATCTAGGTTAACTACTGATGCAGAATATAATATTAACCTAGGGTCACATTATATAGCAGGATTAATTCTTGAATATGACGGTGCTTATCCATTTGCAGTGGCTGCTTACAATGCTGGACCAAAAAGAGTTCGATATTGGAAAAAAATAAACAAAAATCCTCAAAAAAATCAAATTGATTATATCGACTGGATTGAATTAATTAAATTTAAAGAAACTAGAAATTATGTCCAAAGAGTATTGGAAAACTACAATGTTTATAGATACGTGCTTGAACAACAGCCAATTGCAATGAAAGATTTCTTTAAGAATAATCCCTTGTTTTAATAATGGCGGAAGAGGAGGGATTCGAACCCTCGGTACAAGTTTCCTCGCACGGTCATTTAGCAAACGACTGGTTTAAGCCTCTCACCCACTCTTCCAAGAAATTTGTCGCCTTTGATTGTATTGAATAATCAACATTAATAAAGTAATTATTCATTAATTATGAAAAATAAGTATTCAATATTTTCGCTTATTAAAAATGCTTTTTCTTATCATGAAAATTGGGAAAAAGCATGGAAAGACCCTGAGCCAAAAAAAGAATATGATGTGGTAATTATTGGTGGTGGTGGCCATGGTTTAGCAACAGCTTACTATCTCGCAAAAAAACATAATATGAAAAATATTGCTGTTGTTGAAAAAGGTTGGATTGGTGGTGGGAATACAGGAAGAAACACTACAATTATAAGATCTAATTATTTATGGGACGCAAGTGCTGGTCTTTATGATCACGCTCTAAAAATATGGGAAGGCCTTTCTCAAGAATTAAACTACAATGTAATGTTTAGTCAAAGAGGAGTAATGAATCTTGCTCATAATCTTCAAGATGTAAGAGATTTAAAAAGAAGAACCCATGCTAACAGACTTAATGGTATTGATGCGGTATATTTAAATACTGAAGAAGTTAAAAAATTTTGTCCAATAATAAATACATCTCCAGATATAAGATACCCTGTATTAGGTGGAACTTTACAAAAAAGAGCTGGAACCGCAAGACATGATGCAGTTGCATGGGGATATGCACGTGGTGCAGATGAAATGGGTGTGGATATAATTCAGAATTGTGAGGTTAAAGGTATTAAGAGAAATGGCGATGCAGTTGAAGGTATTGAAACTACAAAAGGATTTATTAAAACAAATAAAATTGGTGTAGTAGCTGCAGGTCACTCTAGTGTGATAGCTAATATGGCTGGATTAAGGTTGCCATTAGAGAGTAAACCGCTCCAAGCTTTAGTTTCAGAGCCTGTGAAACCAATCATAGATACAGTTGTTATGTCAAATGCTGTTCATGCATATGTTAGTCAATCAGATAAAGGTGAATTAGTAATCGGGGCAGGAACTGATGATTACGTATCGTACTCACAAAAAGGAAGTCATGATATTGTTGAGGGGACATTAAATGCAATTTTAGAGTTATACCCTATCTTTAGTCGTATGAGAATGTTAAGACAATGGGGTGGAATTGTAGATATTTGTCCAGATGCAAGCCCAATTATAAGTAAAACATCAATCAAAGGTTTATATTTTAATTGTGGTTGGGGAACGGGAGGATTTAAAGCTACACCTGGCTCTGGAGATTTGTTTGCGCATACAATAGCCAACGATGAACCGCACAAACTTAATGCTGCATTTAATTTGAATAGATTTGTAAGTGGTGACCTTGTGGACGAACATGGTGCAGCAGCTGTAGCACACTAATGTTTTTAATTAATTGTCCTTTTTGTGGTGAACGAGAACAAAGTGAATTTAAAGCTGGTGGAGAAGCTCATATTGTTAGGCCTAAACAACCAACTGAATTAAGTGACGATCAATGGGCAGAATATTTATTTATGAGAAAAAATATTAAAGGTATTCAATTCGAAAGATGGAACCACATTCATGGTTGTAGAAAATGGTTTAACATGGTGAGAGATACATCAAATGATGAAATTAAAGCCGTTTACAAAATGGGTGAAAAACCACCAGTTAAATAATCAATGACAAAAAATTTAAGAGTTAAAAGTAGTAAATTAGTTGATGAAACATATCGAATTTCATTTAAATTTAATGGTACAACTTATTATGGATTTAAAGGTGATACACTTGCTTCTGCCCTATTGGCTAATAACATCCACCTAGTTGGTAGAAGTTTTAAATACCATAGACCTAGAGGAATTATGACTGCTGGGTCAGAGGAACCAAACGCCATTGTTCAACTTCATAATGGAACTTCAAGAACAGAACCAAATGTACGAGCTACTGAAATAGAAATATATGAGGGTCTTGTTGCTACAAGTCAAAATTGTTGGCCTAGTGTAAAGTTTGATATTGGAGGTATAAACAATTTTTTAAGTCCATTATTACCTGCAGGTTTTTACTACAAGACTTTTATGTGGCCAGCAAGTTTTTGGGAAAAATATGAATATTTTATTAGAAAATCTGCTGGTTTAGGAAAATCACCTGATGTTCCAGACCCTGACATATATGAACACAAATACATTCATTGCGATGTATTAGTTATTGGTGCAGGTATTTCAGGACTTATCGCAGCAAAAACCGCAGCAAAAAGTGGTTTTAAAACACTATTGGTTGAGGAAAAATCATATTTAGGTGGTTCTACAATTTATCAAGACTCAGAATTTTTTAAAATTAACAATCAAAATTCAGCTTCATGGTTAGAAAAGGAAATCAATGAAGTAAAAAAAATTGAAAATTTAGAAATTAAAACCAGAACAAGTGTTGCTGCTTTTCATGGTTATAATTTTTTATTAGCAAGAGAAAATTTAACTGATCACTTGCCACTTGAACAAAGAGAAAATAAAACTCGTCAAAGATTACTTAAAATACGCGCTAAAAAAGTTATTACAGCCACAGGGTCTATAGAAAGACCTTTAATTTTTGACAATAACGATCGCCCAGGGATATTACTTTCATCTGCTATAAAAAAATATGCAGATTTATTTGGTGTAGCATGTGGAGAGAAAAATATTTTATTTACCAATAATGATAGCGTTTATGAAACTGCAATAAGTTTAATTCAAAAAGGGATTAAAGTACAAGCGATAATTGACAATAGAGAAGAAATTGATTCTAAACTTATTAAAGAAACTGAAAAAAACAATATTAAGATTTATAAAGGTTACACAATTGTAGATACATTTGGATACAAAAGAATAAATAGTGTCTCTATAATGAAATTATCTAAAGATGGTCAAAAGGTTATAGGATCAAAAGAAAATATTTCATGCGATAGTTTAGGTATTTCAGGAGGTTGGACACCAGCAGTTCATCTATTTACTCAATCGGGTGGAAAACTTAAATTTAGAGATGATGATCAAGTTTTTATTCCAAATACTTATCCATCAAATCAGATAAGTATCGGAAGTTGTAATGGTGATTTTACTTTAGATGAAATATTAATTAATACGCCCAAATTACTCAAAGAATTTTTAAATATCAAAAAAACCGAATACGAAAATATTGAAATATATTCAGCATTTAACAAATCAAAAAGAAATATTTGGTTATTGCCTTCGAATAAAATTGTAGGGAAAACTAAATCATTTGTAGATTTTCAAAACGATGCAACAGCCAAAGATATTAAATTAGCTTTAAGAGAAGGTTTCAGGTCTATTGAACATGTTAAAAGATATACAACAACAGGTATGGGTACAGATCAAGGTAAACTTGGGAATATGCATGCCTTAGGAATAATTTCCGAAACAGCGTCTTCTAAAATGGGTGAACTTGGTACTACAACATTTAGACCACCCTACACTCCTCTTACATTTGGTACTATCGTTGGAAGAAATGTTGGTAAATATTTTGATATAATAAGAAAAACACCAATTCACGAATGGCATATTGAAAACAAAGCTGAATTTGAGAATGTGGGACAATGGAAAAGAGCTTGGTATTATCCACAGAATGGTGAAAACATGCACGAAGCTGTTCAAAGAGAGAGTAAAGCTGCAAGAGATAGTGCAGGCATATTAGATGCATCCACGTTAGGTAAAATTGATATTCAAGGTACTGATGCCTCTGAATTTTTAAATAGAGTTTACACCAACGCTTGGTCAAAACTTGAGATTGGAAAATGTCGATATGGTTTAATGCTGAACGAAGATGGCATGGTCTATGACGATGGTGTTACTACCAGATTAGACGAAAATCATTATATTATGACAACGACAACTGGTGGTGCTGCTACAGTTTTAGGTAAACTTGAAGATTATCTTCAAACAGAATGGCCTGAGCTAGATGTGTATTTGACATCTGTAACTGACCATTACGCAACTATTAGTGTTTGTGGTCCTAATAGTAAAAAGATAATTCAAAAAGTAATACCTGAAATCGATTTATCAGATAAAGATTTTCCTCATATGTCATTTAAGAATTCAAAAATTGGTAAAGTGAAATGTCGAGTTATGAGAATAAGTTTTACTGGTGAACAAAGTTACGAAATCAATATTCAGGCCAATTACGCTAAATCAGTATGGGAAAATTGTATGGAGGCAGGAAAGGAGTTTAATATTACTCCCTATGGGACTGAAACAATGCATTTATTAAGAGCGGAAAAAGGATTTATCATAGCCGGTCAAGACACAGATGCAACTATGACACCAATTGATTTACAAATGGATTGGATAGTTAGTAAAAAGAAATTTGATTTTATAGGTAAAAGATCTTTATATAGATCAGATACTATTAGGGAAGATAGGAAACAATTAGTAGGTCTTATCACAGACAATCCAGAAGAAATATTAGAAGAAGGGGCACAAATTGTTGCAGATATGAATAAAACACCAATAGAAATGTTAGGTCATGTTACCTCTAGTTATTTTAGTCCAAATTTAAAAAAATCTATTGCTCTTGGAGTAGTTAAGGGTGGAAAAAATATGATGGGTCAAAAATTAATAATTCCAATGGAAAAAAAACAAATCAATGTAACGGTTACAGATCCGGTATTCCTAGACAAGGAGAACAAAAGATTAAATGCTTAATTATTCAAATGTAATTGAAAATGATAAATCTTATCCAGGTTTGCAAATGAGAGAAATAAAACCTGTCATGAAACTTATTATTAGAGGAAAAAAAAGACAGTTTTTATCTGCAGTTGGAAAATCATTAAATCTACTTTTGCCAAATGAAGCAAATACTTCCTCAAGAAGTGATCAATTAACAGCTCTTTGGTTAAGCCCAGATGAATGGATGATTTTTTCAAATGAAATTTTAAAATCAGATNATAATAATTATGATGTAGAAAAATTACTCAATAAAAATATTTGTAAAACAAATTTGGGTGCTGTAACTGATGTCACAGACCAATTTGTATTAATAAATCTTAAAGGTGATAAAATTTTTGATTTATTTGAAACTGGATCTCCGTTTAATTTTAATGATTTTAAATCCAAAAAAGGCCTTGTAACTCAAACAATTTTGACAAAAATTGATATAATTGTTCATAATCAGGACATTAACGATGTAAATTTATTTGTGAGAAGATCCTTTTCAGATCATTTATTTTCATGGATGAATGATAGTGCGTCAAGATTATAGATCTCAATAATAAAAAAAATAATATAATTCTACAAATTATGAAAAAATTACTATTATTAATATTATTTACCTTTTTACCATTCTCACTTAATGCAGACTCAAATTTAGATAAAATACTATCATCAGGTGTATTAAAAGTTGGCACTACTGGAGATTGGGATCCCATGACAGTTAAGGATCCGGCTACTAATAAATATAAGGGTTTTGATATTGATGTCATGAATCAACTTGCAAAAGATATGGGTGTAAAGATTGAATTTGTACCAGCAGAATGGAAAACTATTGTCTCAGGTATAACATCAGCAAGGTATGATATTTCAACAAGTGTAACAAAAACTCCAAAACGAGCTGAAGTAGCAGGATTTACTGATACTTATTACAAGTATGCTACTGTTCCACTAGTTCTTAAAAAGAACTTAAAAAAATTCCCTACTTGGGATTCCCTAAATAACGAAAACGTAACGATAGCAACTACTCTTGGTACTTCTCAAGAAGAAAAGGCAAAAGAATTTTTTCCAAAATCAAAATTAAACTCAATTGAAGCTCCAGCTAGAGACTTTCAAGAAGTATTAGCAGGTAGAGCTGATGGTAATATTACAAGTTCAACAGAAGCAAATAAATTGGTTATCAAATATCCTCAATTAGCAATTGTTCCAGATGGTGGAAAAAATCCGGCTTTTTTAGCGATGATGGTGCCAAAAGGTGATACTAAGTGGAACGATTACGTAAATAAATGGATTAAAGATAAAAAATCCTCAGGGTTCTTCACTAAGTTATTAGCTAAATATAATTTAAAGAGTTTATAAAAAATTAGTAATTAGTTTTTAATTCTTTATAACTTGAAGAGTGAGAAATTTATTTTTTTTACTCTTAATTTTCCCATTAACTTCATGCGGTAAAAGTGAATTAAATTGGTTAATCTTGTCTCCAAACAATATTGAAGGATTAACTAACTTAAAGTTTTTATTAAGTGGTTTAACAACCACTATCTATATTAGTATAGTCTCTATAATTATTTCAATTATCCTAGGTCTTTTAGTTGCTATTCCATCACTAGCTAAGAGTAAATTTTTAACCTATCTGAATATTGGATATGTAGAGATTGTAAGAGCAATTCCTTTACTCGTTTTGATTTTATGGATTTATTATGGTTTACCAATTATGACAGGTATAAGTTTTAGTCCTTTTGTTTCTGGTATCATAGCTCTTTCAATTAGTGAAAGTGCTTTTCAAGCAGAAATATTTAGAGCAGGAATTAATTCAATTAAAAAATCACAATGGGAAGCGGGAAGTTCTTTGGGATTAAGTTTTTTTAGAAAATTACGTTTAGTTATCTTACCTCAAGCGATAAAGAATATTTTACCAGCTATAGGTAATCAGTTCGTTTATGTTCTTAAAATGTCGTCACTTGTGTCAATTATTGGTATTGGAGATTTAACAAGAAAAGCAAACGAATTAGTTGTGACAACTTATCGGCCACTAGAAATTTATACATTTTTAATCCTGGAGTATCTTATTTTAATTTTAGTTGTTTCTTTTTTAGTTAGAAAATTAGAAAAAAGATTACAAAAGGACTAGTTTTTTTTTCTCCAATCCCAAGGATATTCGAATTTCATTGACCACATTCCTAAATTATTTAATCTTGCATAGTTCTCATCAGGGATGAATTTCTTTGAGTATTTTCTATATGCAAAAGCATAGCCCTCTTTTACTAAATAACTTGATAAACTGATATTATTTACAAAACATTCAGCTAAAATTCTTTTATACTGATCCTTGCCCTCTTCAACACATTCAACCTCTTTGTTTCCTATTATATTAATTAGTAATTTTTTTGCTTCAATCCCACAAAAAATTATTTGATTATTTTTACTACAGGTTTGTTTTAATTCAGGGGTATCAATTCCACTAAATCTAATTTTTTTTCCATTTAAATGTATAGTATCACCATCAACAACTTTAATTTCATATGATTTAACATCTTTTAGAGTTAAGAAAAAAGAAGATAGGAAAAAACTAATAACTAAAAATAGCTTTATTTTGTTTAAATACATTATTTAGAAAATAACCAATAAATATTAAAACAGCAATTCCCATAGCCCAATTAGTCACCATAATAGTATAAAAAATATCTTCGTAATCACCACCTCTTATATTTATCACATACCATAAACTTAAAAAAGGAAACGCAGTTAATCTTAAAATACTCAAATAGAGACTATACAAAGGTTTTTTAACAGCTTGAAATACTGCTGTAGTAATAAAGAAGACTGGATAAATTGGTCCAATTAAAGCTGCAACCTTGAGATAAATAGCTCCACTCATAACTGCTTCTTGATTATCAGTAAATAAAGATACGAAAAATTCAGCCCCAAAAAAAATTATTACTCCAGCAACAGTCATAAATGATATTCCAAAAAATAAAGCCTTAGTATAAAGCTCTCTTATTCTATTATAGGCTTTTGCACCAAAATTTTGTCCTCCGATTGAAAGGACTGCAGTATTTAAACCAATAACAGGTAATAAAAAAACTTGCTCTACTCTTAATGCTGCACCATAACCAGCTGTTGCTAAATCCCCGAATTTACCTATGAAATATAAGATGTTAAAAATACCTACACCAATAAACAACATACTGAACATTACTGGTACAGCTTGATTTGTTAATGATTTTAAATATTCAAATTTTGGAATAAAGCATTGAGGTTTAAGGTAATTCCTTATTTGACAATTATTAACCTTAAAAGCTAAATAGATNGTTCCTATTGATTGAGAAATTACAGTAGCAATAGCAAGACCAGCTATTCCAAATCCTGGGATAAATCCATATCCCCATATAAAAAGAGGATTTAAAAAAATGTTAAGAAAAAAACTAAATATCAATACATTTCTATANCTTCTGGTATCACCTTGAGCATTCAGAGTTCCATTTANAGATATCTGTATCAATACAATAAAAGTTCCGTAGAAAATAATATCTAAATATTCTCTCGTTAAAATTATTCCAGCTTCATCAGAGCCCATGACACCTAAAAGATAATTTGATGCATTTAAACCAAATATTGTAACAATTATTGACACTAATACTGCAAAGATTAAAGACTGAGCCACATATAATGATGCAACTCTTATTTTTTTTTCACCGATTGAATTACCAATTAAAGCATTAGTTGCAGCACCTAATCCAACACCAACAGCTATAATGGTAAAATATATTGGAAACGATTTCGCAATTGCACCTATTGCTTCTGCAGAGATTCTACCTGCAAACCAAGTATCAACTAAATTATAAAATGTTTGAAATAATGAGCCTACACTTGCAGGTATCGTAACTCTTCTCAATAGTGTCCAAATTGGATCTTTTGTTAATTTTATTGATTTAGACAAAATTATCCTTATTTAAATTCTTTTTGAAAAATATATTTTTTTCCAGATTGCTTTGCTTTGTATATCTGACTTTGTCTCATTCTAAAACGAGATTTTTGGTTTTTTGAGAGTTTATCAATACAATTGGGACAAGTTACACCCTCCTCATATCTTTTAGATTTTTTATCTTTAGTTGAAATTGGTTGTCTACATCCGCCGCAAATTGAATAGGTTCCTTGTACTAATCCATGTTTTAGAGTTACTCTATTGTCAAATACAAAACACTCACCTTTCCATAAACTATTTTTTTGTTTGATTTTTTTTAAGTAATTCAAAATTCCACCTTTTAATTGATAAATATTTTTAAAACCTTTTTTTTCTAAAAATACAGAGGCTTTTTCACACCTAATTCCACCGGTGCAAAACATTGCAATTGGTTGATCTTTTTTTAACTTTTTTAAGTATTTCGGGAAATCTCTAAAGTTGTCTATATTTGGATTTACCGATTTTTTAAAAGAACCAACTTTATGCTCAAAAGGTTTTCTTGCATCTAATAAAAAANTTTTCTTATCTTTNATTAATTCATTCCACTTCGTTGGTTCAATATGAGTATTCTTTTTTTTAATTTTATTTGANATTTTAAGATCCATTGGNACGACTTCTTTTTTAATTTTNACTTTAGATTTGTGNAAAGGTTTAAATTTACTTTTTGAATTATTGAAACTATCAAATTCTTTAATANTAAAAATTTTTTTTAATTTAATAATTGTAGCCTTAATATCTTTATTTTTTCCAGATATAGATCCATTTAAACCTTCTTCTGATACAATAATTGATCCATATATGTTTTTATTAACTAAAAGATTATTCAATATTTTTTGATTTTTTTTTANATTATTTATTTTTTGAAATTTATAAAATCCGAATATAGTGAACATTAAATCTTCCTACAGACAGTCATTCCATCTCCAAAAGGCACCATGACCTTTTCAATTCTTTTGTCCTTTGAAATAAAATGATTTAAATCTCTAATACTTTTCGTATATTTGTCATTTATATCTTTGTTAACAACTTCTCCATGCCATAAAACATTATCAATAATTACTAAACCCTCTTTATTCAATAGATCTAGTGAAATTTCATAATATTTTTGGTAATTCATTTTATCAGCATCAATAAAAACTAAATCAAATTTTTCATTTCTAATACTCATCAAACTTTCTAACGCTGGTTTAATTATTGTTTTAATTTTGTGATTTTGATTAGCTTTTTTAAAAAAATTTTGAGCAATTTTGTTTGTTTCTTCATTTTTATCTAAAGCAATTATACTACCCTCTTCTGGTAATGCTAAAGCCATAGACAACGTACTTAAACCTGTAAAAGTTCCTATCTCTAAGACTTTTGTAATTTTGGAAATCTTAATAATTAAATGTAAAAATTGACATTGGGAAATAGATATTTGCATTCTTTTAATATCACCAAGTGATAAGTTATAATCTATTATTTCTTTTTGAATTGGATGTAATTTCAAACCATTCTTTAGNATATAATCTTGTAAATGNTTTGTGATATTAAGGTCTGAACCCATAACCTTATAATTTTTTCTTTANGATCTCATTTATTAATTGAGGGTTAGCTTTTCCNCCTGATGCCTTCATTGCTTGACCNACAAAAAAACCAAATAATTTTTCTTTACCTTGNTTATATTCAATGGCTTTTTCTCTATTGTCATTAATTATTTTGTCAATTAATGCCTCTAAAGCTTTTGGATCACTTTGTTGTTTTAATCCTTTTTCCTCNACAATCTTTTGNGGATCTTTATCACCATCNATCATCANTTCAAAAACAGTTTTTGCTATCTTTCCTGAGATAGTTCCATTCTTAATAAGATTTATCAAAATAGCGAAATTNTTAGCACTCACTGGACTTTGAGAAATTTCTAAACCTTTNCTNTTTAAAACNGCAAATAGTTCTCCTGTAATCCAATTGACTGCCAACTTAATATCTTTGTTTTTACCCATTTTAGCTACAACCTCTTCAAAGTATTTTGCAGTATCAATATCAGACACTAAAATATTGGCTTCATAAGAAGACAATTTAAACTCTTCAATAAATCTTTTCTTTTTATCATCTGGAAGNTCTGGAATATCATTTTTAAGTTCTTCAATAAATTTTTCCGANACCTCNAAAGGTAATAAATCAGGNTCNGGAAAATATCTNTAATCATGAGCNTCTTCTTTTGATCTCATTGANCTTGTCTCATTTTTCTTCGTATCAAAAAGTCTNGTTTCTTGATCAATAGTTTTGCCCTCTTCTATTAAATCAACTTGCCNATTAGCCTCATATTCTATNGCCATTTGCATAAACTTAATTGAATTAACATTTTTAATTTCACATCGAGTNCCNAATTCNTTTGAGCCTTTTGGTCTTACAGAAACNTTCACATCCGCTCTTAAAGAGCCNTCTTGCATATTTCCATCACAAGTTCCTANNTANCTCATTATAGATCGTAATTTTTTAATGTAAGCATTAACCTCATCTGGGGATCTTAGATCAGGCTTGCTCACTATTTCCATTAAAGCTACCCCTGATCTGTTTAAATCAACAAAGGTATTTTGTGGGTCAAGATCATGTATACTTTTTCCAGCATCTTGTTCTAGNTGTAATCTTTCTATACCNACTTCTTTTTGACCATTAGGCATATCCAAAATAACTTTNCCCTCACCTACTATNGGATCTTTAAATTGTGATATTTGATATCCTTGAGGTAAATCAGCATAAAAATAATTTTTTCTATCAAATACAGAGCGTTTATTAATTTTTGCATTAAGACCAATGCCAGTTTTAATAGCTTGTTTAATACAAAATTCATTTATTACAGGTAGCATTCCTGGAAACGCAGCGTCAACTAAACTTACTTGTGTATTTGGTTCAGCACCAAATTTAGTTGATGAGGAAGAAAATAGTTTTGACTCAGATAATACTTGAGCATGTACCTCTAATCCAATTACAACTTCATATTGATTATCTTTCCGATTAATCAAATATTCTGTGTTTTTCTTATTCACTTAATCCACCAATCAGTAATTTTGTTTTTAAAATTTATTTTCTCCTCCATAGCAAAAGCNATGTTTAATATATTTTGTTCATCAAANGCTTTACCGATNATTTGTAANCCNAGAGGATAACCTTTNNTATCGTGTCCTGCAGGAATTGATATACCAGGCAGGCCTGCCAAATTAACTGGTACTGTAAATATATCATTTAAATACATCGAAACTGGATCATTTGTTTTTTCACCTATTTTAAAAGCTGAGCTAGGTGTTGATGGCGTTAAAATTGCATCAACTTTCTTATATGCTTCATCAAAATCATTTTTGATTAGTTTTCTCACTTTTTGAGCTTTAAGATAGTATGCATCATAATAACCAGATGATAATACATAAGTTCCAATCATAATTCTTCTTTGAACTTCTGCACCAAAGCCTTCAGATCTAGTTTTTTCATACATATCAATTAAATTTTCACCTTTGGCTCTGTATCCATACTTTACACCATCATATCTTGCTAAATTAGAAGATGCCTCTGCTGGAGCAACAATATAATACGTTGGTAAAGCATAACTTGTATGTGGAAGTGATATGTCGATTGTTTCAGCACCACAATCTTTTACGTATTGAATACCTTTTTGCCAAAGATCCTCTATTTCTTTAGGCATACCATCAACTCTGTATTCTTTTGGAATTCCAATTTTTTTTCCTTTTATATTTTTTGTAAGTTCCTTGCTATAATGATTTCTTTTAAAATTAATTGAAGTAGAATCTTTTGAATCATATGTACTGATTACTTCTTGCAATAAAGCACAATCTTTTACATTTTGGGCCATTGGTCCTGCCTGATCTAATGAGGAAGCAAAAGCAACTATCCCATATCGTGAGCAACTTCCGTATGTTGGTTTTAAACCTACAATTCCAGTAAATGAAGCTGGTTGTCTAATAGATCCTCCAGTATCAGTACCAATTGTGATTGGAGTTAATTGTCCAGCAACTGCTGATGCTGAACCACCCGATGATCCACCGGGGACTAAATTCTTATCAATAGGATTTTGTACGTTTCCAAAATGACTTGTCTCATTAGATGAACCCATTGCAAACTCATCACAATTTAATTTACCTAGAAGTATTGCACCTTCATTCCAGATATTTTCAGTAACTGTAGACTCATAAGTTGGTACAAAATTATTCAAAATTTTACTACCAGCAGTTGTTTTNACATTTTTTGTGCAGAACAAATCTTTAACTGCCATAGGTATACCAGGTAATTTTAAATCTAAATTTGGGTTCTGATCAAANTTTTTTGCTTTATCTAAAGCCGATGTAAAGTCATCTGTGATATAAGCATTTAACTCACTAGACTTTTCAGACCTTTGAATAAATGCTTNGGTCACATCTGTTGAAGAAAGTTTCTTATTTTTAATATTCTCTACTAATTCTGTTAANGATTGTTTTGTAATNTCTGACATTATTCAATTACCTTTGGTACAACAAAATAATCNTCNTTATCTTCAGGAGANTTTTTNATTATTTGTTCTCTAATATTTTTACTTTTGATCTCATCAGATCTGAATTTTAAAGTTGTTTCNGCTATTGANGTTAATGGNTTTACATCATCTGTTTTTAATTCATTGAGCTTTTCAATAAATTCAAAAATTGAATTCAAATCATCAGCTAATTTTTCTGCCCTTTTTTCATCAACAGAAATTCTTGATAATTTAGATATGTGTTTTATTGTTTTAAGATCTATACTCATATGCTATTTAGGTATGACGCAAACTATCATTTAAGTTAAAAATATACAATATGATCACGTTAGAGGAATTTAAAAAAAATCACTTAGATAAGTGCAGATTGATAGGCTTAGACCTTGGTTCAAAAAGAATAGGAGTTTCAATTTGTGACGAAAAACAATTAATTGCCACACCATTTATAACTATAGAAAAAAAATCCTCTCAAAACCTCATAGATCAACTTAAATCAATAATCATCGAAAACAACATAAAGGGAATCATAATAGGGAACCCCTTAAATATGGATGGCTCTTCTGGCAAATCTTCTCAATCAGTAAAAGATGTTTCTACGTATATTGAAAAAAACATTGATATTCCAATTTGTTTATGGGATGAGAGACTATCAACTGTTGGTGCATTTAATCTTTCCAGTCAATTAGATGTTAATGTGAGTAAAAGAGAAAAAAAAATTGATGAAAATGCTGCTGCTTTTATATTGCAAGGAGCAATAGATTTTTTGAACAATTAATACTTGCTATTATACAACTTTATAGCTATAGAGTTGGTTTTAATGGCAATTAAAACAAATAAAGCTATTAAAATTTCCCAAAAACATCTGTTAGGTATCCAAGATTTATCTATAAATGATGTTAATCTNATACTTGATGAAGCTCACGATTTTATAAAAGTAAACCAAAGNAAAAATAAAAAAATTGATGCNCTAAGAGGAAAAACACAGATCAATTTATTTTTTGAGCCCTCAACAAGAACNCAAAGTTCATTTGAATTAGCAGGAAAAAGACTTGGAGCTGANGTGATGTCAATGAATATAAGTAATTCTGCAATTAAAAAAGGTGAAACTCTTATTGATACAGCAATGACACTAAATGCTATGCATCCTGACATTATTGTAATAAGACACCAAGACTCTGGCGCATGTAATCTACTTTCTCAAAAAGTTAATTGTGCAGTTTTAAATGCTGGAGATGGAAGAAGAGAGCACCCTACTCAAGCTTTATTGGATGCTCTGACAATTATAAATCGAAAAAAAAAAATTGAAGGTTTAAGAATTGCCATCTGTGGAGATATCCTACATTCAAGAGTTGCACGATCTAATATTTATTTACTGAATATGTTAGGAGCAGAAGTAAATATAATTGCTCCCACAAATTTGATGCCGAAGGAAATAGAAAAATTTGGTGTCAATACATTCACCGATATGAAAAAAGGATTAAAAGATTGTGATATTGTAATGATGTTAAGATTACAAAATGAAAGAATGACAAGTTCTTATCTCTCATCTAACAGAGAGTATTATGAATATTATGGCCTTACACCAGATAAATTAGAACATGCAAAAGCTGATGCATTAATCATGCACCCAGGTCCAATGAATAGAGGTATTGAGATAGATACTAATTTAGCTGATGATATCAATAAAAGCGTAATTAAAGAACAAGTAGAACTAGGAGTTGCGGTAAGAATGGCCTGTTTAAAGATTTTTTGTACTTAAATGAAAAAACAATATTTTATAAACGCAAATATAATTGACCCACATAATTCAATTAACGAGACAGGTGGTCTTATAATCTCTGAAGAAGGAAAAATAGAAGCGGTAGGAAAAAAGGTTAATACAAATAATCTTCCTACTAGAGAAAAACCAATTGACTTAAAGGGGAAATATATATTTCCAGGTTTAGTTGACATGAGAGTATTTGTAGGTGAACCAGGCTATGAATATAAAGAAAATTTTAGAACCTTAAGTAATGCTGCTTTAGCTGGTGGCGTAACTTCTGTGGTAACAATGCCAAATACTGATCCGATAATAGACAACGTATCTATAGTCGATTTTCTAAAAAGAAGAGGAAGAGATAAATCTCGAATAAACATTTTTCCGTGTGCATCACTTACAAAAAATATTGAAGGAAACAATATGACAGAATTTGGTCTTCTCCAAAGTAAAGGTATAATAGCATTTACTGATGGCATTAAAACTATTCAAAATCCCAGATTAATGTCTCGGATAATGAATTCTGCAAAAGATATTGGCTGTTTAATAATGCAACATGCAGAAGATTATGAACTTGCAAAAAATGGGATGATAAATTCAGGCATTATCGCATCTAAATTAGGATTATCAGGTATTCCTGAGATNGCAGAAAGAATTTTGATTGAAAGAGATCTTACTTTNCTTGAAAAAGTAAAATGNAGATATCATATTTCTCAATTATCATCGCAAAAATCTATTGAAGTNATCAAACATAGGAAAGAAATNGTNAAATTCACATCCGGTGTTTCGATAAATAATCTCTCTTTAAATGAAAATGATATNGGTGATTTTAGAACNTTTTTAAAACTATCTCCACCTTTGAGGCGTGAGGAAGATAGAATTGCTCTAGTGGAAGGATTAAAGGATGGATTAATAGATGTGATTGTTTCAGATCACAAACCTGAAGATGAAGAGTCAAAGAGATTAACATTTTCTCAAGCTGCAACAGGCGCATCAGGTATAGAAACTCTATTATCTTTAAGTTTAGAGTTATATCANAATGGATCNTTAAAATTAGAAACATTAATTAAAGCGCTTACTTCAAATCCTGCAAAAATTCTCAAAATAGATAAAGGTAACCTCTCNATTGGNAATGATGCAGATTTTTGTGTTGTAGATATAAGTAAACCATGGATTGTAAAAAAAGAAAAATTGGTTTCAAAATCAAAAAATACCTCNATTGAAGACAAAAAACTCCAAGGTAAGGTCACGAATACATTTGTAAAAGGAAAAGAATTATTTAAGCTTTAGTATGGATATTTTTTTNATAGGTATCATTTCNTACCTCATGGGCTCGATACCTTTTGGATATATACTTACAAAGATATTTTTAAAAAAAGATATAAGAGAAATCGGATCTGGTAATATTGGAGCTACNAATGCTTTNAGAACTGGNAANAAAAGTATTGGTTANNTCACNTTAGNATTAGATATTTTAAAAGCAATTATTCCAGTTNTTTATGTAAAAATTTTCTACCAAGATTTTTTATATATTGCATCTTTATGTGCCTTTTTAGGTCATGTATTTCCAATTTGGCTTAAGTTTAAAGGTGGCAAAGGCGTTGCTACCTATGTCGGTATTTTATTTGCTATAAATTTATATTTTGGAATTATATTTTCTATATGTTGGTTTGTAACTTTTTTTATTTCTAAATTTTCATCTCTATCATCTTTAGTGGCTTCGATATCTATACCAATCTATCTATTAATTTCTATTCAGTTTAATCAGGCAATTTTTTTTACGATCATGTTTATCTTGATTTTTTTTACTCACAGAGAAAATATTAAAAGATTGATAAATAAAGAAGAAACTAAGACAAAAATTTATTAAATTGACTATCTAAAGCTTTTGGGTAGTTTGTAGTTTATGAATTTGGTCATTGTAGAAAGTCCTGCTAAAGCAAAAACTATTAATAAATACCTAGGTGATAATTATAAAGTTTTAGCAAGTTATGGTCATATAAGAGATTTGCCGTCAAAAAATGGTTCTGTCAATCCAGATCAAGATTTTAAAATGGAATGGGAAGTTGATAGTTTTTCAAAAAAATATTTAAAAGAAATAACTGATGCGGCTAAAGACTCATCTAAAATTATATTAGCAACTGACCCTGATCGTGAAGGCGAGGCCATTGCTTGGCATGTCAAAGAATATTTGAATGAAAAAAAACTTTTAAAAGATAAAGAAATTGAACGAGTTGTATTTAATGAAATAACCAAAAAAGCTGTTATTCAAGGAATTGAAAATCCTAGGCAAATTGAGCCATTACTAGTCGATGCATATATGGCTAGNAGAGCNTTGGACTACTTGGTTGGTTTTAATATATCCCCGATCCTCTGGACGAAACTTCCAGGTTCAAAATCTGCAGGAAGAGTTCAATCTGTTGCTTTAAAATTNATTACTGAGAGAGAACATGCAATTGAGTCTTTTAAACCTGAGGAATTTTGGACTTTAAGTATTAAATTTGCTGATACTGCAAATCAAAATTTCACTGCTAGTATTAGTCAACTTGACAACAATAAAATTGAAAAATTTTCATTTAGAAATAAAGAAGAGATAAATAAAGCCATATCAAGTATTAATAAAAAAAAATTTAGTATAACTGATATTTCTAGCAAAATAGTAAATCGTAATCCCTCTGGACCATTTACAACTTCAACTCTTCAACAAACNGCNTCNAGTCGACTAGGTTTTGGTGCATCTAGAACAATGCAAATTGCCCAAAAACTTTATCAAGGTATAGANATGGANGGTGAAACAATTGGCTTAATTACTTATATGAGAACTGATGGAACTAATTTATCTAAAGATGCTGTTACAAGTTTCAGAAACTATATCCAAAAAGAAATTGGTAATGAATACTTGCCTAAAGATGTTTTGAATTATTCAGGCAAAAAAGCTAAAAATGCNCAAGAAGCTCACGANGCAATCAGACCTACTGATATTATTAGAACTCCTNAAAGTGTTAAAAAATATCTAAGTACAGATCAAAATAAACTTTATGATCTTATCTGGAGTAGAGCTTTATCTTCTCAGATGGAGTCAGCCAAATTTGATAGAAATACTATCACNATAACGTCAGATAATAATGATACAATTTGTAAAGCCAGTGGATCAGTTTTAAAATTTGATGGTTTCTTAAAGATTTATAATAATCAAAGCAAAGATGATGATGAAACTATTTTACCTGCTGTGTCTAAAGGACCTATTAATATTGAGGCGCTAATAGATGAACAGCATTATACACAACCACCACCAAGATATTCCGAAGCTAGTTTAGTTAAAAAGCTTGAAGAGCTTGGTATCGGGAGGCCTTCTACGTATGCAAGTATTATTTCTACTATTGCCAATCGAGGTTATGCAGAGATATTGAATAAAAGATTTTTTCCTACAGATAGAGGTAAATTAATTTCAGCCTTTTTAGAAAAATTATTCTCAAAATATGTAGATTACAACTTTACAGCAGGATTAGAAGATCAACTTGATGAGATCACTACTGGCAAAGAAAGTTGGATTAAAGTTTTGGAACTTTTTTGGAAAGACTTCAATAATAATGTTTCGGAAGTNAAAGAAAAAAGAACTAGAGAGGTGTTGGATTTACTCAATGATAGTCTAGGTGAATTAATTTTTGATAAGGATAATGAGGGTAATGTAGTAAGAAAATGTCAATTATGTAGTTCTGGAACACTTAGTTTAAAGAATAGTTTCAGAGGTGGCGCTTTTATAGGGTGTTCAAATTATCCAGAATGTAAATTTACACGACCCTTATCTAAAGCAAAAGCTGCTGCTCAAGCACAATTAGCTGAACCAAAATTTATAGGAAAACATGAAAATGGAAATGATATATATTTGAAAAATGGTAGATTTGGCCCCTACCTTCAATACGAGAAAATCCCTTCTGATATAGAACNTTGAAGAAGAAANTANNAANAAAAAGAAAAAAACTAAAAAAGTTAAAGNNAGATNTAAATGAANTNTTAAAAAATGTNTCAATTCCAAAAGGANTNGAATTAGANAGTATTNATNTTGANAANGCNNNATTTTTATGTTCGNTACCTAAATCTTTNGGNATNAATCCAGATAATCAAAAAGAAATTNCTNTTAATACGTNGGAAGATTTGGNCCNTANTTAAANTGTGAAAATAANTCNGCNAGANTAGAAAATGTNGANGAAATATTTTCTATAGGTTTAAATAGAGCAATAACATTAATAGCTGATGCTAAACCAGGAAGAATGTCATCTTCAATTATAAAAGATCTTGGTGAACATCCTGAAGACAAAAAGCCAGTAAAAATCATGAAAGGGCAATACGGTCCTTATATTAAATACAAATCACTTAATGCAACAATTCCAGAGGAAAAAGACCCTACTGAGCTAAATATGGAGGAGGCTTTAATCCTCATTGAGAAAAGACGTGAATACGATAAAAATAAAAAGATCAAAAAAAAGAAAAAAAAATGAAAATTTTAAAAATATTAATCCTGATAATATTCTTATCTTTTATTGGTATAAAAAACTCTTTTGCAGAAGATTGCAGTAGGTTTGACAAATTAACTAAGGAATATGCAAAATGTAATGCTAAATTATTAAAAAAAAATGCTAAAAATTTAAAAATTAAAACATCAGAAAAAACTAAAAATTTAAAAAAGAAAGCAACAACAAAAATTGATGAAGGCAAAAAAAAGTTTAATAAATCAAAATTAAAAGAAAAACTTATAAAATTTAAAAATAGTAAAAATCATAAAGAATTTATGGAGAAAATAAAAGAATGAGCATTAACAAAAAAATTGAAGAATTAAAAATAGTATTACCTGAGGCGAAAGCTCCAGTGGGTTCCTATGTAGCTACAAAAATAGTTGGAAAACTATTATTTATATCTGGACAAATATCAATTAATGAAAACGGTGAATTAATAAAAGGCAAAATTGGTCAAGAACTGTCAACTCAGGATGGTTATAACGCTGCAAAAAGATGTGGTTTGAGTATAATTTCGCAAGTTAAGAATTTATGTCATGGCGATTTATCAAAAATAAAATCCTGTGTAAAATTGACTGGATTTGTTAACTCTACTGATAATTTCATAGATCAACCTAAAGTGATAAACGGTGCATCTGATATAATTGTATCAATATTTGGTGACGCAGGTATGCATACGAGAGCAGCTGTTAGTAGTAATAGTTTACCGTTAGGAGTATCCGTTGAGGTTGATGCAATATTTGAATTAAATTGATTTATCTTCCAACACTAAAATATTTAATTTTTAATTTTTTCATTTTCAAAGTCGAATACATATTCCGCATATCATATATTTTAAATTTTTGTTTTTTGACTAGTTTTTTGAAATTAAGAAATTTAAAGTCATTCCATTCTGTATGTAAAATAACTAGATCTGCATTTAAACAAGCAGAAGAAATTGTATTACAGTATTTAACGTTATTTAAATCTTTAAAATCGTCTTTTTCACCTGATGGATCATAATATTTAATTTTACTATTTTTTTTATTAAGATATTTGATCATTGGTATACTGGATGTCTCACGCATATCATCTGTGTTTGGTTTAAATGTTACGCCCAAAAAAGTTATAATTTTATTTTTTAATTTACCACCAAGAATTTTTATAACTCTCTTAATTAATAAAGTTTTTCGGCTTTCATTCGAATTAACTACACTTTTAACTATGGATAAATCTGTTTTAAATTTATTTCCAGTATCAATCAATGCACGAGTATCCTTTGGAAAACAGGATCCACCATAAGCTGGTCCAGCTCTCAAAAATCTCTCACCTATTCTTTCATCTGAACCCATTCCTAATGACACATCTTTAATGTCAACATCTGCTTTTTCACACAAATTTGCTATTTCATTTATGAATGAAATCTTTGTCGCTAAAAAAGCATTAGATGCGTATTTTATAAGTTCTGCACCTCTTCTTGAGGTATTAAAGTATCTGCTTGTTTTTTTAATAATTGGTAAATAAAGTGATTTTAATATCTTGTCAGCTTTCTTGCTATTTGTTCCAATAATAACTCTATCAGGATAAATAAAATCTCTTATTGCTTCACCCTCTCTTAAAAATTCAGGA
>FUFK010075666.1_pt1 | contig 26909 bp, 44 predicted proteins | sample 1021851 | NCBI WGS metagenome assembly FUFK01 (sample SAMEA51879418, study PRJEB19060) | metagenome
TTTGTGCTCTGTTTATAGCTCTAATTTTATCTGCCCTATATTGGCTAATAATTTTATTCCTCATATTTTCATTGCTTTCTAAGTTATTTACATATCCTGCAATTTCTGCTAAAGCACCTAACATCTGATCTACTTCTTTATTAGGTTTTAATTTAATCCATTTTTGTAATGTGCTACTAACTATATTAAAATTAGTTACGTATTGTATGTATTTTAAATTTTCTATTTTTTTCATTTAATTACTTTTCTAATTAATTTCTATTTTTTTTCTAAATATATTCTTTATAAATTCTTTCTATCTTTGACCACACTTCATTTAAAAAACATGGCCCACAATTGGTCATTTGAATATTTTGCTTAAACACCCTATTGTATATCTTTAAAATCCTTTCTTGTTCTTCAGGAGTTACTTGATTTAATTTACCAATTTTATCTGATAAATAATCAAATTCATCTTCAGTAAAACATTCTGGTAAATGATAAGGAAAAATATTATTTAATTTTTCTTTTCTTTTATCACATCCACAATCTTCTCCTGCTAAAAATTTAACTGCTTTTTTAATACCAGTTTTCTTAGTAATTTTTTCAACTGTATCACCAACACCCTTTGATGATTTGTTGTAGTTTTTTTTAAACTTATTATACTTTTTATTTTTTTCTTTTTTTGCCATAACGTTTATTTATTAATTCATAATCTTTGTTTTTATAATCTTGCCAATCTTCTAAATATTCTTTTTTAATTTCTTGTTTAATATGTTTTAAAGTATTAAAAATACTTACCCAACTTATTTTAGTTTCTGCTGCTAATTTTCTTATACTTAAATGAGTGTCCTTATATATAGTAAATAATTTTTTATCATACCAATGCAAACTATTTAATTTTTCATCTATCATTGTACATATTTTATGAAATGCTACTTGCTCATCCATCTGCGGATCGTCCGCAATTTGGTAGGTAAATTCCAAATCATCAATACTAAACTTATTAATTTTCTTTTTATTATTATAATACTGATAATACAAAGACCTAAGAGTAAAAAAACAATAGCCCCTACTAACGATACCATTTCTAATAACCTTTTCTTTATTTGCATACTTATATAAAGTAATATAAAATTCTTGTACTAAATCTTCTGCATAATCGTACTCACCAAAACTATTAATAATTTTGATCCACTCTTTATGTTGTTTAGCTACAACCCCTAACCAATCTAATTTTGATTTACCTTTGACCATATCACATTTATACTAAAAATACCTATTAAACATTGTAAGGTATATTCTGTTTCTTTTCCATATTGTTCTTTGTGATATAAAGCTCCTAACATAAATCCTTTAATTATTGCTATTGTAATATCTGCTTTATGATAATGACCTATCATTAAAAACACTAAACATATAAACAATAAAAAATATATTATATTGATAACTTTGTATTTTTTGTATTAATTGGTTTTTCATGTATTAAATCTCTACCCATAAAAGAAAAACCTGTATTGTTAATTGTCATTCTTAATTTTATAGGTTCTTCAAAAGGGGTACATCTTCCTCCTGTTTCATTTTCTTTTACTTTTAAAACACTTAAATGACTAAACATCCATTCGGTTGGATGGGATGTGTAACGATGTACACACCACATATCATCACATCTATTTCCCCATTTACCTCCACCCTCTACACTTGCCATTGAAAGCGGTAAAGGTAAATTTTCATATTCATGTCCTTTAGGATGTGTTTTTCTTAATGCTTCTGTAACTCCATGACAATTTAAAAACAAAGTTACATTTCTTTTTTTTGTAAATAATCTAAATTTTGATGCTACCTCGTAATCATATTCATGGGATCCTACCATTTTTAAAAGACCTGTTTCTTTTCTTAAACTATTATAAGGATCAATTAAAAGTGCGTTGTAATCCCAAGCATTTTTTATTTGATTTGCTTCTTTTAATAATTGTTCGTAGTTATATAATTCTTCAACATCTATAATTTTAAAATGTGAATCACACCAATCTACAGCATCTTCTATTTCCTGATCAGTTGCTATATTAATAGGTTTGTTCATTTTAAATTCTATAATTTTTCTTACTAAACTTTGTGGAGTATTTTCTGATGACCATACTAAAAATCTTAAATTATGTTTAATGGCCCATAGTGTAAATAAATATAATATAACTGTTGTTTTACCTACGTTAGCATGACCAATAACAATATTAAAATTACCTTGTTTAAATTGTATAAATTCATCCATTTCATCCACACCAATTTTTAAACCTTGTTGGATCCTTCCGTATTTAATATCTAATATGTTTTCTTGTATCTTATTTGATTGTGCTATCATTTTTGTATTTTTTCCAATCTATTTTTTTAATTATTGTTGGTTTGTATTTATAGCCTAATATAATATTGATGTTGTAGTTCCAAAAATCCCAAGGTATAGGATCCCTTTTTTGGTGTTCTTTTAATTTATCTGTTCTTTTTTTCCTCATAAAAAAAGGGGGTAAAAACCCCCTGTTAATTAAAATGGTAAATCACTTGCTACTTGTCGATCTGGGTTTTGGTTTTTATTAGTAGTTTGATTTCCTAATAAATCTTCACACTTCCAACCTACGAGTTTTGTAAAATACCTTCCGTTGTTTTCATTGCTTCTTATATTAATTGCAACTTTAATATTATCATTAGATTTATAAGGATCTAATACTGAAATTTTATCATTAAAAAATTGCACTTCTAAATCTTGTGGGTATTTATCATCTGTTCTTAATATAATGTTTTTAACATTTGTGTTACCAAAAGTTTGTTGTTCACTTATTTTAATTATTTTTCCTGTTATTTCCATTTTTTTTATTTATAAATTTATTAATTCTTCTTTATTTACTTTACTTATTTTGTATTTTTTTTCTATATCAACTATATTATTACCTTTTTCTAAATAATCTACAGCTTCCTTCCATTGTGGAGTATTTTTATTTAGCCATACTCTTTCATCTAATGGTTTTTTAGGGCTAATATTATCAGAAGCTAAATTACCATCATCATCTTCGGCCTGTAAACCTAACAAACTTGACAAAGTATATCTTCTATAATATGTTATACAACTGCCAATTTTTTGAGGATCTGTTATTTCAGGTAATTTTAAATAACTTAAACTTGCTCCCCCTCCTTCTAAACAAATTAACTTACTGACAACCATGTTTTCTTCTATGGGCTGTTGTAATAACAACTTATATTTTTTTAATAAAGGTTGTAATTGTTTAATAAGGGAATTTATATCAAAATATTTACTATTGTAAAAAGGGTTTTTAGCATCCTTACTTATAGTGCCTATTTCATTTTGTAATTCAAATAACTTTTGATTAATGTTTTTTGTTTTCATTTTTTTACTTGGTTAAATAATGCTTGGTTATATTGTTTTATTGTATCATCTTTAATTTTTACAAGATTTTTATAATGTTCTAAATCTTTTTCTCTATACAACTTTTCACTTCTTAGTTGTAGTAATTCTTTTTGAGCTTTTAATAATTTAGCTTTTAAAAGATCATTTTCTTTTTCTACTTCAACGCAATAGTTTTCTATTACACTTTGATTAATTTGATTTTTTGTATTCATTTGATTTATTTTTTACTTAAAGATATAAAAAAATTATTAACAAAAAAAAAGGCTAATAAAAACTTATTAACCTTTTTAACAAAAAACAATACAAAAATCAATTTAACTTAAACAATATCAATATTTTTTACTTTTAACACTAAAACCTTATTATTATAATTTTCTATCATTTCATTTAAATCATCATCTGTAAATTTAACTATTTTTTTACTTTCTAAGTATAATTTTTCTGATAATTCTTTACCTAATTTTAAACCAAAAATATATTGTTCTCCATGTTTAAACAAATTACACCCTACACATTGTGGAGCCACATTATCTTCTTCCCACCTTGTACTAAAATTCTTTCTTGACATAAAATGTCCGCAATGTATTTTTTTCCAATGGTATTTTCTATCACAAGTATAACATTTACAAAAACCACTATGATCAGCATTTTTTAATCTTATATATAAACTAAATACAGTATCTAATTTATGTATTAAACGTTTTCTTGTTAAGGATTTTTTACGCTTTTTAGGCATCCATAGATTTTATAAAACCAGTTCCAAGTTTATTATCTATAGTTTGAATTTGTTTAAAGATGTATTTACTATCAGATTTTACTTTAGCTTTTTCAGCTTTTAAACTATCTATACCTAAATTACTATGTTGAATAGTATTAAGTTTTAATAGGTTATCAGTTTTTTCTTTTACTGTTAAATTGTAATCACTTATTATTTTATCAGCTAAATTTCTAATAGTATTTTCTTCAGACATTGTTTTATTATTTAATATGTTAATTAATTATTTCCCACTAACCCACCAAAGTTATATTTTTTTTTTCAAAAAGTAAATAGTTTTATGGGTTGACTTATTAACTATCTACCTTGACCTCTATAAGGTTTTTTGTAATTTTTACTTTTTTTTAATCTGCTTAAATTCTTGGAGTGTATGCCTTTACGCCTAATTCTTTTTTTAATTTTATAAGTGTTAATAATTTTTCTTGCCATTACTTATGCATTTTATCACCAAACACTTTTTCCACACCTCTTGATCCAAAATAACCACCTATAACAATAGATAAAAGACCAGTAATAGAATCTAATGGATAACCTAAATACCAACCTACTACATAACTAACAGTTAAAAACACTAATGTTAATGGTCTTACGTTTTGTGCTAACCATCCTGATCTACTATCTGCAATCCATCTTCTTGTAGTACCATCTATTTCTGCTCTTTCTAATCTTAATTTTTCTAATGCTATTTGTTTATCAGCTTCAGACATTTCCGAACCACCAATAATAGCTTCTATAACACTACCAACTGGTGTATCTTTTGCAATTTTACTAACAACATTAGGAATTTTATTTAATAGGAATTTACCTACAGCAGTATCTTGAAATTTTTTTTTCATTAATAAACCCAAATAACATTTTGTGATTTACTTTTATCTAAATCTACATGTATAAATGAATTAGCTATTCCAATTCTTGTAAATCCTGATTCTATTAATGCATTTAAAATTATTGATCTATCTCTTGAAGAATTACATAAAATATCAACAGCTAACCCATACATATGGCTACTGCCTTTTGAAACTGCTGTTCTTGGTTTTCCTCCTACTTTTTCATTATGTTCTGGAGTTCTATAACCACTATTTATTTTAAATTGTATTCCTGCTATTCCTCTTGCATGATCCAATAACTCTAAAAATTGGGGATCCATATTCCTGCCACTGTTAGGAAGGTCTGGACTATCAAACTCATTAAAAGTAAAATAATTCATGATTTAATTAATCTTATAATTTCTGCAATTAACACTACTGCTATAAAAGCATGTACTAATATAAATACTTTTTTATTATTTTTATATTTAGAAACATACCAACTTTTAAAGTTATTTAATTTTTCTTTCATAATTTGTTTCTTTTATCATCAAAATCCATAGCACTTTTTAATATGATTCTATCTAAAATATTATCATAATTTTCGACCATTTGATTTTGTAAGTTAATAATCATTTTTTCGTACTCGTCTTTGTTTTTGTGTAAGTTTTCTATTGTTAATTCTAATTTTTCAATTTTACTTTTCATAGCTTCAATGTCATCAGGTTTACTTCCTGTAATTGTAGATACAACCATAGCCAAACTTGCAGAAAGTGTACCTACTAACATCATAACTACTTCTTTGTTAGAATCTAAAACAGGAAATTGAATAAATCCTACAACTAAAGCAACTATAAAAAAGAATATAAGTAATGCTCCAATATAATGACGTATTTCTTTCGCCACCCCATTTCTTGGTAAATTCATTTCTTTAATTTTTGGTAAATTGATATAATCGTATATGTTGCTGTAAGAATTAAAACTATGGTCTGTAAGATTTCATTAGCTTCATTCATTAAAGAAAAAAGAATTGCGAATCCATTAGCTGACCATACTTTTAAATCCATAATTTTACCAAAGGTTTCGCATTGCCCAATAAAAATAAACTCCACCTGTTGCGTTCATTCCTACCCAAATTGCAGTGCTATTAATTTTAAAATTAGTTGTCACCATAATTTATTTTTATTTATTTAACACCCTGTTTCATTATAAAGTGTTGATACTTCACTTGCTGATATTACTTTGTTGAATATTCTTAATTGATCAAATTTACCAGGAAACCCATTAGTACCTTCTCTATATGAACCTATATTAAAGCCAGATTCAATCGTTCTGCCTGAAGATTGAGAATTTATAGTGTCAGTACCAATTAAACTATTCTGTAAATATATATCAACTTCTTTTGAAGAAGCATCATATACAAATACAATATGATACCAAGTATCAGTCGAAAGGGTTGCAGTAGCATTATAACTTGAAGCGTCATAAGTAGAACCACTATAACCTCTTCTAAATTCAAATTGCACTACATTAGTACTTGATGTACCTCTAATTAAAGTATAAAGCATTTGATAATTTGCTGAAGTTGTTGGATTACCTTTACCAAATATATTATAATAAGTTGAACTTGATGATGGTATAGACTCTAAATTAAACCAAATACTAATAGAACAATCATCATTAGATGTATTTGTTAAAACATTTGTAATATTAGGAAAAGTAACATAAGTGTTTCCTGTATCATCTGTTTCTGCACTTTGTCCATATTTTCCTGTTACATATGTTATGCCTGTACCACTTCCATCATAATTACCACTTAAATCATTTGCATTGTTTTCAAAATTGTAAGTAGCAACACAAGAACTATCTCCAAGTATTTGAAGCGTATTAGCTGTACAAGAAACTCCTCCAATAAACAATCTTTTACCTAAACTCATATTTTACTACATCTGTTTTTTTTGTTAAACTATTTATTTCTGATTCTTTTTCCGCACATTCTGTTCTTAAAGCTGATCTTGCATCTAATATTGATTGATCAGTTGAATTACCAAGTTCTTGGTCTCTAATAATTATCCAATCTGTTTCTTCTAATTTATTTTTGTAAATATGTTTAAGATCTGAAATTTTTTCAGCTTTAAGTTCTGAAACTGACTGACTCCAAGTCTTGTTCGTTTTAGAATAAGAAAATACACTATTATCAGAATCAAAACTTAAATCTCCTAAATTATGTATTTGAGAATCATAATCACTTGGATATTCAACATTATAAAATCCGTGAGTTTCTAATTCTGAATCCGATAACAAATCAAAACCACCAATTACATTTCCCCATGATTTTGGAAGTATTGAATATTCTTTTATTGAACCATTTATTTCTACTGCTTTCATATTTTTATTTTTTATCTATTATGGTTGATCTGCTGCTGCATAAGTTGCTACTGTATAATTAAAAATTGGATTTGCTCCATCATCTACACACTCTATTTGGAGTACGTTATTAGAACTACCATCATAATCTACTCCGCCAACTTTGTTATAAACTTCACTTGACCCTGATGCAGTATCAAGTGTTATTGTTTGACTTCCTGTTAATGCGTGAATAGTAATTACCTGACCTTGTTTATAATTACTCATATTAATAGTAAAACTACCTGTTAAACTACCACCCATTACAAAAGTTGTACCTGCTGACCAATTAAAAGAAACAGAACCTACATAGGTAGTAATATCAACTTTAGCTGTATATCTGTTTTCTAATTTTGCAAAAGAAACTGCATCATTTGCTATTGTAACTGCCCCTGCATTATCCATTGTTGCATCTCCGCTTAAAGATGCAGCTACCATTCCAGTACCATCACCAATCATTATTTCTGTTGTTGCTAAAGCAAGTTCACTTAAAACTCCACTGCTATTAGCGTTTCTTATTAATAAGCTATTTGCAGCAACATCTTGCATTTTAGCAAAAGTAACTCCTGCATCTGCTAAAGATATTGTAACTGCTCCTGTTGCTGAATCTCTTTCTATAGGGGCTGTTGCAGTTATTGAATTTACATCCCCTGCATCATCATTATACAGTTCTGTAAAGTTATCATTTACCTTATCGAAGGCCGTTCTGATCGGATCCCCAGTTCCGTCATTAGCGGTTGTTCCAATATTTATCGTTTGTTTTGCCATGTTATATTATATTTGTGTTACGTCTGCTGTATAATTTGTTGTATCAGCTAAAAATGCTACTCCTGAAATTGTTGTTCTATCCGCAGTTATTGCAAATGTATCCCAACAAGTTGGTGCTGAAGGGTCATATATTGATCTTGTAGTTGAAGCTACATCTGTCCCGAAAGCTCCATTTGTGATCATTTCACAATATATTTTTCCCCAATTTATGTTGTTAGCCATATTAATACAATAATTTTTTTACAATTTTGTTATTTATATTTTTATTTATTTTAGCTAAATAATTTTTTAGCTTAGTTATGTTATTTTCTTTTGGTTTATATCTCATAATTTAAACAGCATTTATTACAATACCCATCCACCAAAATCTGCTTCTGTATCTGGTGATATATCTTCGTTGCTTGATGTATAATATTGACTAAATTTACTTGGTGCATTAAAAGTTAAATAGTCAATTAATCTATTTGTATAATATTGTGCTGTTTTTCTTTCTTTTTCTATTAAAAAATCTACTTCATCTTTTTCAACATTTGTTGCATTTTCACTTGTATGTTTATATATACCTTTATTTGAAATAGTGTAAGCTCCAAAAGGTAAATACTCGACCATTGCCCAATGTATTAAAACAGGTTTACAATATGTTTCTACAAGTGTTTGATAATGGCCTGATAAAGTACCTGCAATAATTAAGCTTTCTATATGTTCGTATAAATCACTTCCTAAATAATTTTGTAAATGTATATCTTGAGCAATTTTTACATATTGTATAAATTTGTCCGTATCAGTTCCACCTGAAAGTGAAGTATGTCTTACAATATCTTTTCTTGTTATAAATAATGCTTGTGCCATGTTTTATTTTATTTTAAAAATCCATTATTAGGCATATCAACAGGCCTTTTTGCTACCTTTTTATCATTTACCTCTGGTTTAAATCCTTCTTTTTTTGCTTTATTTACACTAATTTCAGCGTTAGGATTTTTTACATCAGGAAAACTACCTACTGCCATGTATGTTTTTCGCATCCAATAATGATGACAAGATCCTCCACCTTTGTAAAACCATATATTATAAGTAGAAGCTCCCCTTGGGCCCCATCCTGCATTAACAGGTTTATTACCCATTGCTATTATATCTTCTTTTCTATATAGTTTTGCTGCTAAAACCATTTTTTTACAAAATTCTCTGCTATTTGCTTGTGTTGATAAAGGAGCGTATTGGTATCTTACTCTAAAAGCTTTTAATTCATTTGTAACTTTATCCTGATCACTTTTAGCATTAGGTATTGCTTTTCCTGTTGATGCTAATTGTGTAGCTAACTCTGTATTTTTTAATTCTATTTCTTTATCTAATTCATCTTCCTTTTCATAATCTACAGGTTGTTCATCTATAAGTTCCCAATTTTCTAAATCTTCATCTTCTCCAAATTCACTTAATTCATTAAATATTTGTTCATCATCAAAATCTTTTAACTCCTCCTTTGACATTTTAACACCAGTTTCTTCTTCTCTTGCTTCATCTGTAATAGCTTTTGTTGTATCTATAAAAGCAAGGGGTTGTAATGTTTTAAAATATAGTTTTAAACTAATACCATTAACTGCTAAAATATCACCTATACAGTCGATTAAAAGTTCTTGGTATGGTTTTATTGTAATGTTGTCAAAAAGCAAACTGGCAGTCTCTATTTCATCTGCATTGCTACCTAAACCATTGTTTTCTGTTCTAATTCCAAGTAATAATGGACTTGTTACTCTATGGGCTACAATTAATTTATTTTGGCATTCTCTTGATAGGTATTCATAATGTTGTGGTGCATCATTTAAAGGAACATCATCAATTGTTGTTTTACTTTCAGCATTATTATTAAAAGCTATAATTACTTTTTCACCTTTAGATCCTGTAAGTTTTGACATTACATCACTTTTGATGTTTAATTGTTTTTCTTTATCAGGGATTCCATTATTAAAGTTTACAACTTTAGTTCCACTAAAACCATTTTGAACATCATTAATTAAATAATCTGCTACTTCCCCTTCTAATTCTGCATAAGCTAAACCTCCTTGATAATCTACAGGACAATAATAATCATAACCACTTACATATTTTTTTACTATTTTAATTTCAGGTTCTTTACCATTTCCACATCCAAAAGCTGCTATTCTTTCAGGTTTACTGTTTGGTTTTAATTTTGACCAATCATAAAAATAATAATAAGCTTCAATTTTTCCATATTCGTTCATCTTTTCCGCTCTTAATGTTTGTCTTGGAAAATGTTCTGCTTTTATTACTTTGCCTTTTTCATAAATTATTTGAAAAGATCCTTCACCTAATAATTTTAAATCTAATACTACATTTTTTAAATCAGTATTACTAAATATTGATTTTAATGCAGCATACTCTTCAGTTTTAGTATTACTATCTGTTGCATCTATACCTTTTCCATAAATCATATTTGAAACTCCATTAATAATTGAATGATTTGTAGTGGAATTTGTATAAAGATCTATTAGGTATTGATAATAATTATTGTCATCACCATAGTTTACCCAATTCTTACGTTTATCCTCTGTAATTTTAGGTCTATTATATGATGCTAAATTAAGTATATGTAAATTATCCATATTTATATTATAATATATTCATTTGTTGTTGAGTGTTCTGTATATTCTCCTGAATTTATAGTATATTCTGGTAAATCTACTTGATTTGTACAATAAATTTTACCTTCAAATACTACGCCTGTTACTGTAACTCCTGTAATTGTTATAGTATAATAAGTATCTTCTTTTAAACTAAACACCGCACTAAATTGATTGTAATATAAATTTTCTGTAATTGCTGTACTATTTTGATTATATACCTCTTTATTAGTGGTTTCGTTTATAATTTTTATATTATAATTATTACCACTTACCCATCTTCTTGGAATAAACTTTATAGTTTGTGAATCAGTTGTCTCTTTTAATACAATCATATATATACAATAAAAAAAAATCAATTTTGTTATTATTAAAACAAAAAAAAGGTGCTAAAATAGCACCCTTTTAAAAGTAACCAAATGAAAATTCTTACGAGTTAGTACCTTGTGTTATAGTTACTGTTCCAGTTTGTCCTGCAAAAGGATTAGCTGCTGTAGCTCCTTCTAAGAAATTAGCAGGTTTAAGCTCTTGTCCTGTTAGAGTTAGTGTATATCCACTTAAGTCTCCCATTCCTGCTCCTGTAACAATTGTTCCGCCACTTACTTCTGCTCCATTTTCTGCACCCATTAAAAATGCATTATTATTGTAGTCTTGAATAATTACATGTGGTCGGCCATAACTTAAAAGTTTTAACTCTTTATGATCTTGTACAGTTAATTTTTTTAAAGTTAAATTTAATGTTTGTTCAAAAAACGTAGTTCCATTTTCCCTTGAACTATTAATTGCTTGTTCGAACGAAGAATTACCCTTAACTTCATATTCATAAACTGTAACTGTGCCCAAATCTTCAACAACATCTGTGTCTGTTGAATCGTAAGCTATAGTTATATCACCAAAATTAGCAAAATAGACGGCTTTTATACCTCCTACTACGTCCTTACATGGTTCTTTTCTTCCAGCTGTGAGTAAACATGCCATGATTATAAAGTTTTAAAAAAAGGCAGGTAGGTTATAATTACCTTACCTACCTTTTATGATTAATTAATTATTTATTATGCGTACCAAACAATATCGCTTCCAACAGCGTATTGTATTCCTGCTGTAAATCTCATTACAACTCGTACGTTTTGGCTTCCATCAATGTCAGCCATATCTATCACTTTTACTTCGTTTTGATCATTCATTAAACCACATCCAAAGAACATGTTAGATTTTTCTGCTGCAATAGCTTGTTCGTTTGCTAATCCTTTAGCAAAAACTACAGGAATACCATCAAATTGTAATCCTTGACCTTCTGAATACCATTGTGTTCCTTTGTTATCAGTACCTGCTGATCCTAAGCCACTTGCTCCAAAACCTCCTAAAGCTCTAATGTAAGCTTTATAGATATTTGCAGGAGCATAAATTTGTAAATCATCTGCTCCATATACCGTAGAAGGGATTGCATCGACAATTTTCCCTAATTCTGTAATTACATTAGAAGATGTAACAGGACTTCCAGCAACATCAACAACATCACTATCTGCTGCTAATAATACATTAAATCCATCAAATTGTCCTGTTGTAGCATTTGCTCCATTCCAAATATTTTGCTCAATTCTTGATGCTACTTTTGCTGAAACATGTGCAATTAAGAAATCTGCAAAACTTGGAGGAAGATTATCGAAAGAAGAATATCCCATTTCAACAGCTTCCCAATCTGATTGGAAATCTTTTTTACACAATTGTAAATTTACTTGAAAAGATTCAGGTTGTAAAATCCTTTCAGTTAATGTAACAGTTGATGTAGCTGTGAAATCACATGTAGCGTCTTTCACTATTCCATCAGTTGCTACTTTCTTCATAACCTCTTTATATTTAATATTAGGTTTTATAGTAATTAGCTCATTTGCTAATGTAGAACCACTAAGTATAGCTGCAGAAACGTATTTTCCTGCAAACTCTCCTGCATACGTAGTAGTAATTGACGTTGTTGTTGCCATTATTTATATTTTTTAATTATTAATATTTGCTATTCTTTCCATTGCCCTACTTAACGTATTATCTAATCTTTTTCTTTTAATACCAAGATCAATTTGTTTTTTAGACTCAGGGTTATGTGTTATTTTCTTAACAGGTTCTTGTACAGAAAGGGCCTGTTTTTCCTCTTTTTCTTGCTGTACTTCCTCTTTGTTTTCCTCTTTAGATAATTCTTTAGATTCTAACATTGATTTAATTTCTTCCACTAATGATAAAACTTCTTTTAATTCTTCTTTAGTAGCATAAATTTCATCCTCTTTAGCTTCTACTTCTTCTTCAGGAGCTTCTTCAGCAGCACCAATAGAAGCAATAATGCCTTCTTCTTCAACTACTAAAGTTTCACCATCTTCAAGTTCGTATTCGCCAACAGGTAAAGCAACTTTTTCATCTTCTGTAACTATAAAAACTTCTTGACCAGCTTCAAAGTTTTCACTTTCAATAACTGTTCCGTTTTTAAGGGTTGCTTGTGCTAATTTTGTTTCTTGTGTTTCTAATTTAGTTTCTTTAGAAGTTTCTGTAGAATTTTCTTTAGTTTCTTCTTTTTGAAGTTCTACTTTTTCTTCTTTTTCACTATTAGATACACCAAGAATTTCTTTTACTTGATTTAACATATCTGTAGCTTTCATATTATTACAATATTTTTATTGTTAGTTTGTTATATTTTTATTTTTCAGGTTCTTGATATAGTTTACGAAAAGCATCAGTTAAATTACCCAATACTTCAAATAAATGTTGGGATTCTTTTAAACCTTTTACATCCTTAAATTCTACACCTAATTCCTTTGCTGACTGCTCAATTTCTTTTATATCACCTTCTAAATTTTTTCTTTCAGCTTTTATTTCTTTAATTATTCCTATAAAATTCCACCAATTTTTTTTATAACTCACAAAAGATGCATCCATTTTTTTTGCTGCTTTTCTTAATTTATCATCAAGTTTTTGTAAATCTTTTTCTACACTTGGGGCTTTTCTTGCTAACTCTACTTTTTCAGTAGAAAATTTTTGTAAGATCTTTTTTATTTGTGGTTTCATGGTTTTAACTGTTTGTTATATTTTTATAATAAAGATTTCATTTTAGAAATAATTATTTCTGTAGCATTAATCGGATTGCCATTTAAAAAATCTTTTGCTTTCTTCCATTCTTTAATACTTAAGGCATCTACGCCTAATTCTTTAGCTGCACTTTCCACATCATTTACTAAACTTTTTACCTCCTTTAAATTTCTAATATGTTTTTCCGCTGCTTTGATGCCTTTTTTACTACTTGCTTTAGCATCTAAAAAACTATCTACCATTTCTCCTTCTTCATCCCTGCTTTTTTGCACTAATGAAGAAAGTTGATTTACATTAGCTAACTCAACCTTCTCTTTACCTAACTTGGTAAGTATTTTTTGTACGTTTGGTTTCATATTATTGTTCTATTTTAATTCATAATTAAACTACGAAGATTTATTATTGCTCTTTGTAAATAAGATTCATATTGTGCAAGTTGTAACCATACCTTATTTGCTTTTTCATAAGATTTTATAGAATTTGGTTTAATTCCTAATTCTTTTGCTTGTTTGTCAACTTGTCCTAATGTAGATTCCATTTGTTTATTTAATTGTACTAAATCACTTAAAGTTTTTTTTGCAATATTAGACGCTTGTTCTGCTACATCTGAAACTCTTTCTGCATTAGATACTATCTTATCTGTTTTTTTTATTTGTTTTTGTAAATCTTCTTGTAAACCTAAATCAACCTTTTGAGTAGAAAATTTTTGTAATATTTTTTTTATTTGTGGTTCCATAATTTTAACTGCTTGTTGAGGTTATTGTTCTTTCTGAATTTGTATTGTTTATTGTTCCTGCTGAATCACTTGCTCCCATTGTTACACTTCCAACACCTTGAGCTTCTAAACTACCATCACAACAATCAACGCTATATGTTTCGTTATCTTTACAAAGACATCCCCTTGATTTATTTTGTGGACTTGGATATTTAGTTGCCATTTATTTTATTTTTAATTAGTAATTGCTGATTTAAAATTTTCCGTAAAAAGAGTTTATATTAGAAATATATTTTTGCTCTTCTTTCATTTCTGCTTCACAACTTAAAATTTTGTTTTTAATTATTTGTGGCATATCAACACCTAATGTTTTGTAAGCATCTTTAAGTTTATCACCAAATTTAATAGCTTTCTGCCATTCAGAAATATTTTTTTCAAATTTTACTTCAGCTTCACGTAAATTATCAATAAGAGATTGGCCAATTTTTAAACCTGCATCATTTGCTTTGTTAAAAGAATTTTCAAAATCTGATGTTAAACTTAAATCTACCTTTTGAGTGCTAAATAATTCTTTTAGTTCTTCTATCTTTTTTTGTGCTTTCATTTCTAAATCATCTTTTACAGGTTCATTAGGTCGTTCTAATTTATCTGCAAAATATCCTTCTATTGAAAATCCTTTTACTTCTCCTGCTTTTACTTGTTTCCAAACTTCATCATTATTAACTTTCATAGAAACCATCCAAGTCCCAATAGGAACATTTAAATTATACATTCTTGATTTATCTTTTTCACTTTCAACTATCCATGATTCAACTGCTGTTAATCCTTCTAATGGTAATTGATGTTCAAATGTTGAATTACTTTGGTTTCCTCTAATAAAAAACAATTCACTTGCTTTTCTAACTGTATCACGTGAAAAATAGATGTAATATTCTTGATCTCCGCTTTTTCTATATATAGGTTTATTAGGAATAAGTGCTGCACCCATCAAAATANGCTTTTCCTTATCTACTTCAGCAAGTTTAAACTCTTGGTTCTTTAAAGCTATAAAATCTTCTTCTATAGCNGGTTGTTCTACTACTGATATAGCTTCAATTCCTGAAACTTCATCATTTTCATCTATAAAAAGTTCTATAATGTCCATATATATACAATAATTTTAATATTATTTGTTATTTTTTTATCCTATCGATGCACCTTCAATAATATTTCTATTTAAAGCTTGTGCATTACTTACCTCTTGTGAAACCACATAAGCTTTAGTTGGTTTCTTATTATCTTCACCTATAGCTTCTGCTAATTGATTTTCTGGTGCTGCTCCAACTACATTAAATGCAGGTGCTGCTGCTCCTGCTTGTACATCTACTCCACCAACAGAATCTCCACCTCCTGATCCTCCACCCATTTTACTTGCTGATCCTTTTGCTGCTTTTACTGCTGATTTTACACTTGATATAATTCCTGCTGCTTGTGCTGCAAAGGCAAGTAATAAAGGTACGTTTTGAGGGAATCCTACTTTAGCTGTTGCGGATGTTCCTTTTGCTATATCAACTCCTGCTTCTGAAGCCCTTAATGATATTCTTTGAAGTGTAGATGAAGCTTCTGCTATTTGTTCTTTAATTAAAATAGCTTGTTTAGCAATAAATAAAGCTTTACCAATTTTAGTTTCTGCTCCTGCTGCATCTATAGTTGCATCTAAAGTATCTTGAATGGCTTGTTGTTTTTCTTTTTGAATTTCTAATTGTACTTCAGCTTCTTCCTTTGCTGCTTCTGTTAATTCTTTTTGTAAAGAAATTTGATTTGTTAATTGTTCTGATCTAAACCCTTCAACTTGTGCTAATATTCCTTCCTTTTCTGCCTTAGCATCTAATAAAGCTATATAATTTTCATCACTTGCATTTTTTTCATATTGTAATTGTGCTGCTTTTATAAGTGCATCTGCATTTGCAGTCATTAAATCTTCTTGCTCTTGTAAAACTTTAGCTAAATCATCATTTGCTTTTATTCTTTCTTCTATTGTTTTAGATTCATCATCTCTAATTTGTCTTAGCTTTTCTGCTTCTCTATCTTTTTGTTCTAATATAATTCTGTTTTGTGCTATACCAATTTGTGCAGCTTTATTAGATTCTACAATAGCTTTTGCTGAATCAAATGTACTTTTAGTATATTCTTTAATTGAAGGAATTATATTTTTTACAGTTTCAGTAGTTTTTTCAAATGTATTATCAACACCAGTTAAAACATCTAAACTTTCTTTTCCTGCACTTTTAACATCTTCTAAAGCTCCTGCAAAATCACCACTAAACACTTTTTTAACTGCACTTGCTACAAATCCAAGCGTATCTAAAAAACTATTAAACCTTTCTATTAAATTATCTTTTATAGCTGTACCAAAATCCTTTATAGCCCCAACAGGATCACTAAATATACCTTGAAACCAACTAACAACACTTCCTACGTTGTTGCTTAAGAAAGTAAATAAGTCATTAAATGCTAAACTTAATACTTCCATACCAGTGTTGAAAATATCTACAACTTTTTGATTTTTATTAAATGTTTCTTGTAATACTTCAAATGCTTTTACTACTAAAGTAACTACGCCAGTAGCTTTTCCTATATTACCAAGTGTTGTGGAGAATCTTTTTACTCCTTTTTCTGTTTGTTTGGATGCTTTACCTATATCTTGGATGTTATCAGCAATTTTTGAAGTATCTTTTATTGCTGATCCTGTTTTTAAATCCAAATCAATATTAATTTTTTCTGCCATTGTTAAAAGTTTTTAAAGTGTTGGTAGGCTTCTTTTATAGATTCAGGAAATTTGTTTTTCCCAAGGGCTATATCTATATAAGTACCTCTAATTTTGTTTTCTTTTGCTATTCTTAATAGCGTTAATATGTTTTCTATCATTTATAAAATGTTTGTTTATCTTGTATATATCCATTTAATAACCTAACAGAAAATCCTACATTAAATGTAAATTTTCCTGCTGCAGATGTATTCCATAAAGCATAATAACCATCAGGAGCTAAGGTCATTCCGCTAAAAATTTGAGTATAAATTGATGTTCCTTCATGTATAAATCCTGAATAATAAACACCATTTATAGGCATATTTGCATAAGGTTTTGGCCAATAATAAGTAGTAGTTAAATAACCAGAAGTTGCCTGTCCCTTAATTGCTTCTTGTTCCGCAGTAGCTCTATCTGTAGCATCATAACCTGCTGTACCATCATCATAGTTTGCAAAACCAAATTGAGTTCCTAATGTACTTGCTGTATAAGATCCAAAATTACAAAATACAGGAGGATCTTCTTGTCCTGCAAGATAAGGCGTACAATTCATAACAGGTAGTGGAGCTCCTTTGACAACATAAGGAATAATTTTAGAATAAATAAGTTGATCCCCATATACTCCTTGATAATCATAAATAGTTCCATCATAACTTTTAATTCTTATAGTTCTTATATTATCCCAATCTTTTAAAGCATAACTTTGAACTGCTGTAGTTTCTGAATAACTAACTCCAGTAAAAGTAGAAGCCCCATATATATCACTAATTACATCTGCTTTATCATAAGCAGAATCTGTATTTGTTCTTGCATAAAATCTCCAATATTTATCATCAGGATGTGTAAGCCCTGTAACTTCTGTTGTATAATCTCCTACAGAACCATTTGTAAACGCTCTATTTGTAACACCACCTGTTCCAATTAATGTATCTATATCATCACTTCCCCTTAATGTAGCATCGGCATCTGCAATTAACCATCCATAATCACTTACTTGTTTTTTACCACATACACTTCCAAGAGTAGTTAAATTATGAGTAAAGAAAACACTTGTCGCAGTATTTGTTTTTTGTGTTGCTTCTGTTAATGTTGGAGCTATAACTGTACAAGGTTCTACATCAGCTACTATTATATTTGAATCAATAGTATCAGGAATAGGTTGGCTAACATTAAAAGATTCTACATCATCAGTATTACATCCATAATCTGCTCTTAAAACTGTATCATCAGCAGTATATCCTGTTGTATCTACTGTAATGCAATTTACTGATGGTATAATAGTTGGTGGAATAATTGCTAAAAATTCAGTATTGTCATCTGTTAAAACTGTAGATGGAGCTAATCCACTTGAAACAACAATATTTATTAATTCAAAAACTGTTTTATTAGTTTCAAAATTAGTTGTCATTTTATTTATCTTATATAACCTATCAGAAATTCTTATTCTATCATTTAACTTAATATTAAGTATTGTGCTAAGTGGTAAATAAGCAGAAGTAGTTGTTAACCTTCTTTTAGGATCAAATATTTCTTTTAAATATGTTTTATAATATTGCTCAAACAAACTAAGTTCAAATGGCCTTCCTGTATATTCATTTACTTCTGCATTAAAGTTAATATTCCCTGAAGTATCAGCACCTGATGCATCTGTAGCAGATAAAGAATATGAGTTAGAAGGTAAATAAACAGAAGTTAATGTTGAGGATGTAGCATTATCTAATTCTAATATTTTAACATCAACTGTTTTTTTAACAGGGTAAAATAATAATGGTTTTCCTAAATATGAATTTTGGTCTATATCTACACTCCATCCATATTGAATATCTGTTGTTGCTCCCCCTGTTACATTTAACAATCTTTCAAATTTCATGTGTTCAAAAGGAACTTCTATGTTATATGACTGACCTTCTAATTTTGTATCTTCATTTCCTGAATAACTTAAGGATCCCCATTCAATATTAAATAATTCATTATGACTTTTAGTTATAAAACTATCTAAACCTTGATATTTAAAACTTACTTCTTTAAAAGGTAAAACACTATCTACTGTTAAATCTGTTTTATCTATTTCTTTGGTTACATCATAAGTAACTACAGGTTTTAATGTTGTTCCTCTATAAAAAGCATCTAAAGATTTTATTTCTATAGTTCCATCTTCATTTTGAAAACTTGTTAGATTGAATAATTTAAAAAGTCCAGATAATAGGTCAATCACCTTAATTTCAGGCACTTGAGTTATTGCTTGTAATTTGTTAGTTGTTCCAACTGTTGTAGTGGCAGTAAAATTTCTTTTATCCCTTCCTCCGCTACTATTAAATAATCCACCTAAAAATGTTTTGTCCATTTCAACAAGGCCAATAATTTCAAAAGAACTTGGATGACTTCCAAATATAGCAAAACTATATGTTCCTTTTGGTATTTTTTTACCTTTTACTATAGGATTATTTCCTATTGTATCTCCTTGTAAATCTTTATACTCTTTATATAAAAGACCATCTTTATAAATTATAAAATCAAATTTATTACTTGAAGTTTGAGCGGAAGCAATAATTTCTATAGTTAAGTATCTTTCTTGTCTTCTTTGTGTTCTGTTTTTAAGGTTTTTTGGGGGTATTGTAAAAGATGTTCTTGAATTATTAAAATCACATACTACTTTTTCGTTATAACCTCCGTCATTTTTTAAATCTTCAAAAGGAAAAGAAGCAGGTTGTTGATCATCAAAAAGATTTCCTTCTTTTCTATGCAACCACATATAAAGATTATAAAATTCAGGATTAGTTTCATTAAAAAAATCATCACTAAAAGTTAAATTGTAATTAGATTGTGCTTCTATAGCTTTTATAATAGCATAAACTCTAATAGCAGGTTTTAATTGTGTTAATTCTGCTCCTTGCCCATAAGATGATAAATTACAAGTAGTATCTGTATTGGTATTTGTTCCTGCGGAATCAAAAATAAATCTTTTTTTAGCAGATATTAAAGGAACAACAATAGCATCTTCAAAATCTTCACCAAAAGCTAAAACATCTAAACCATCAGACATGTAAGCTTTTAGATTAGTTGTTGTATAATCAAAATTAAATTCATTAAGGCCTACTAAAGCATCTAATTTATCTTCTCCTAATATATCTTTTAAATTTACTCCACTTCCAAAAAAAGTTAGTTTATAAGTGTGAGCTTTATTGTTTTTTAATGTAGTACCTTCTAATTTTATTTTACCTTCTTTAAAAAGTTGATGATTAAGATATAATTTAGCATCCTTTTTTCTTCTGGCATCAAATATATTTATATGGTAATTGTAAAAGTGTTCAAAAACCCTATTATTTTTTTTAGAAGCAGGTACGTTAAAAGTTTGTGAGTAATCTGAAAAAACTTTAGCAATATCTTTTACATCTTGTAAGCTTTGGGTAATAGTTACACTTTCATCTTTAAATAACTCAATACGCTGAAAAACATTTTCTTCATCCTTGACATAAAGCTCTAATCCTACCATTATCTAACATTGTTAATTTTATTAAATGCAAATTCAAAATCTACTGTATGNTTTATNAGNNTATCATTAANTNNAGTTTTNAAAACAAATGATTTTGATTTTGGTATTATAGGTTGTGTTTTACTTTCGTATCTGATCCAAACATTTTCACTTAAAAATAGTTCTTCAATAGTTTTATTTAAATCTTCATTTACAAAGCCTGTATTTAAACTAATTGAAGTAAGTCCGTTAACGTTATATCTTTCTTGTTGGCCTTCGTAAGTGTTATAAGTAACTGTAGAATTATTAATAGTATTACGTTTAAATTTTTCATCAGTTACACTTAAACTTTCTGTTGATTTTTTAAAGAACCAAATATTTTCATAAGCTCCATACTTGTTTACAAATGTTATTTTATAAGGAGTATATTTTGGTTCACATACATTAGTAATATTTATTGTTTTTAAAATACTACTATCATGCGTGTCATAAACTTGTATAGTTGAACTATTTGCAGGAATAGTTACATATTGTATTTTTTGATTAGAATTACCATTATCAGTTATTTCAGTATCCGAACCATCTATTGTTACTTTTCCAACACCTTCTGCCCAAACCCCTATTTTAGATGTTGTGCTTTCAGGTATATACATATAAGTACTACTTACTAAAGCATCTGTAGATAATTGTGGATTTATTTCATCTTCAAAATAACCATAACCATTTAAAGCAACATAATGATTAGTTACAGGATTGCTATAGGTAAATATTTCATTATTTTCATCATATAATGTTGTAATTGCTGTTACCCATTTAGTATTACATACATAATCATCATTAAAAGTTATGTCTATATAATCTCTTACTAATTCACCTATTTCAAAAAGTATTTTAGTATCACCATCAATAATTTCTTTTTCAATAGTATATTTTAGATCACTTGCTGTTTGTGCTCCTTCTGTTCCTGAATAAACATATAATTGTAATATTGCTGTTCTTAAACTCATATCCTGTTTTATATTATTTTTAACTTCCTGTTGTTAATGTTTGACAGCTAAACCATAAATAATCAATACACATACCATTATCGTTAATTCTAATTAATTGATTAGCTGATCCCCTTTTTCCTGCTTTTAAGAATGATAAAGATGCTGCTACATACCATAAACCCCCTCCACTAAATGGACTATCCCCCTCACAAACTAAACCATTATTAGTTGCTAAATCTTTCATGTTAGCTATTGTGTTACTTCTTTTAACTGGTTTATTTACAGAATATGTATTTTGACAAACTGTAGTTACATCAAAAGGATTAGAAAAACCTTGGCTTATATAAAATTCTGTACTTGCCCCTGCTGCAAAACAGCTTGGAGATATTGGGGGTTGTTCTAAATTTACAAGACATTCTAATATTGCTCCTTCATTAGAAAATCCTGATCCTACAGTTACTTTAATTTTAGGAGTTCTTGGTGTATATTCATTAACTTCCTCATATCTATCAGTAACATTAGGTAATGTTGTTCCTACTGCAATTGGAGTTCCTGTATAAAAAGCATCATGGTTAGCAACACCTGCATCTATAACTCCCCTTGTAGAAATTGACTGACCTGATAAATTAGCTAAATCACAAGTTCCTGCATCTAATCCTGTTCCTGCTTGTGATAAGGCGAACGAACAATTTATAGAAGAACCTGAATTAGAGTATCCATCAGGTACTGTTAAAGTAAACCATAAAGTTACATCTTGAGAAGTTGATCCAGTATTAGCAGATACAGTTGTAATTGGTGCTCCTCCATCTGTTAAAGATATATTTCCTACTGTTCCAAAAGAAGCATAAGGTTTTGTAATTGTTGTTCCTGCTTGATTTATTGATCCTCCTGAAAAACTATTATCACTACAAGTTGCTGCTCCACATCCATTTATTGTAACTGTTATGGGTTGAACTGCAGGACAACTGTTAGCTAAAGCATCTGTTGCTGTTACATAAATAACTTTGGTATCACAAATGTCAGAAGAATTTAATGTTAATGTTTGACTTGCTCCTGATCCGCTTAAAGAAGTAGTTACAAATTCTGTATGGTTATTTGTAATTGTATATCCTGTAATTGCAGAACTTCCTGCTGTAAAATAACTCGACAAAGTAACTGATGCTGTAGATCCCCCTCTTGTAATAGTTTGAGTAGGGACTGATCCATTTAAAGTTGTGTTAGTTGTACAAGAAGTTCCTGCGCTATAAGTAGGTTGAATTGCAGTTACATCACAATCAAAAAACACATCAGAAGTATTTGAAAATCCATCAGGTATTCTAATTTTCAAAGTAATAGTTCTTGTTGTAGGAGTAGATACTGTAGCATATTTGTCGTTTGCAAAACCTGAATCAGAACTTGAAATGGAATCAATCTGGCCATAATCAAGTAAAGGAAGTGTTATAACTCCTGCCTGATCAATATCAAATTTATTACTTTCTCCACTTGAAGAACTTGTTGGCCCTGCTATAGTACAATTAAAAGTAGGAGTTGGAACTGTAGGTTCTGTATAACTTAAATAAAATGGACTTCTTGCGTTTATCTTTGTNCTCATTGTCTTATTGTNTATTGTAAAAAGTTTNTAATNTCTAATCCAAAAGCTTCTGTTAATTCTTCTGGTAATTTTTTAAATGCTTGTTCAAATGGTTTAGTAAAAAACAAACTTGGTTTAATACCTTTTTTATATATGCTTCTTGCTATTAAAAATCCTATAGTATTATAATTGCCTTTAGAAAATCTTCCTTTTTTATCTCTTAATCTAATATTTCTAAACTTTGCCCAATTAGCTAAAGGTTTTAAAGGAGGCATTTTATTTGTATAACTAAAGGGAGTATTATATTTTTTTTCTTTTCCACTTACACCTTTATCTTGAAACACCCCATAATCTTCCATGCTAAATTGTACATTAATAGAATTAGGCATAACTTTAACATTACCTTCTAAGCTATTATATAAATCCTTATTTACATTCTTTTTNCCTTTAGTTAATCTTGATCTACTTTGTTGTATTACAAAATTCCTAAATTTTATTAATGCTTCTTTTGTTTCTTTTAATCGCATATTGTCATATCGTTTTGAACTAATACATCAAATGTTGCAGCCCATCCTGCTAATTTGTTTTCAAATCTATCTACAAAAGGTTCACATGACACTGTTCCCTCTATTTGATAAAGGTTAGTATATAAATCTCCTCTTTGTAGTTTATTCATTACTCTTGTGATTATTGATAATTGAGTATTTAAAACATCTTGCTCATTATCATTACCTACAAAAATATCTGTAGTTTCTTTTTTATCTATATCTACTATATCCATACATAATACAGATACATTGAAAGTAAATACGTTTGTAGCTACAGTACAATTATTAACTATTATATGACCAAGTGGATAAATAGTTTGTTTGTTTAAATCAATATCATCTAAACTACCTGTTGTAACTGTATTACAAAATGGCTCTGCTAATAAAGCTGTTTTTAATTCACTTGTTAAATTATAGAACCCTTTCATATTCTACTTTTTTGTTTAATTAATTTTTTTTCTAATTCTACTTTTTCTTTTTCAAATGCTAAATACAATAAGCATTTATGTACATTTAATTTAGTTACTTTATCGAACTCGGCAACATTCCCTTTAGCAAGTCCATAGATTGATTGATACCAACCCCATTTTGCTCCAAAAGTTGCTGTTGCTCCAAAGTCATTGATTCCTCCATCTCGTTCACCAAAAAGTTCAGGGTAGTTGTCAGCAATTCGTTGCTTAAATTGTAAAAAAAAACCATGCTACCCATTGCAACATTTAATGGCATTTCTTTCATTCGTTCTGCATTGTTAGGCCCTGTATATTCTTCTATATTATATTTGTTATTTTTTTTAACTTTAATAGGCCTATATAATACAGCCATTGCAGTATGTATTTTTTCCCAATCAGATAAATTACTATCAAGATCTATATACTCACCAAGAGTCATATCATCAAGGTTAGGAATAAATCCATAATTAACTCCATTTAATGAAAATGTTTTTACATGCTTAGGTTCTTCTTCAAATAGTTTATTTAACTTATTAGCTATTTGTTGTACTGAAGTAAATTTAATCTTTAATATATCTTGAAGGTTTAAACTACAAAATATCTCTACCATCTTTTCTAATAGAAATGGAGTATCTTTATTTTCTTCAGTATTTAGTTTAACAAACTTTTGATATTGACCTAAAGTTATTTCACTTAATTTATCTGGAACCAGTATTTCAACTTTCATATATATACAATAAAAAAAGGGAGATATTGTATAAAGTAACTAATTCCCCCTTTTTTAACTATTAAAAACTAACCTAATTATTTTTCATAAATATAATTATACCATAAATATTTATATATATCTGTTATTTTGTTTTCTAATTTATTACTATTTTGATCATAAATTTCTTTACCATATTTTTTTGTTCCATCAAAATCTATTATTAATCTTACAGGGTAACCTCCCCTTTTATATCCTCTTTGTGTTGGTTTTACTATTACAAAATATTTTTTATTCCAACAGGCTAATTTCTTTTTATAATCAGGATATTTCTTTTCTATATGTTTAGGTATTACCAAATCCATATTAGAAACTTCCAACTTGCTTTACATAATATTACAAAAGCAAATATTAATGCCATAAGTCTTAATCCTTCTTTAAATATTATCATTAAATTTTTTCTGTTTTNTTCTGGTGTTAATTCTCTTAATTTAATTTTCATAATTTTTNTTTTGGTTAATAATTATCTGGATGATGTAAATGGTTATTTAATAAGCNATAATCTTCNGGCTCTATACTTCTAAATAATTTCCATTTCTTATCAGGATCAGATTCTCTATAAAATTGTTTTAAGATCTTTTTGTTGTTTTCTTTATTTTGTTTAACTCTTTCTTCTAAAATTTCTTTTAAAGATTTTATCTTTTTTAAATTGTGTTTAAATTGTTCTTTGCTCTTTGACATGATTATTAATTTAAGTTATCAAATATCTTTAATTGTTGTTAGGGGGTTTTATTATTTCATATCTATCAAGTTCACCTTTTTTAAAATAGGATTTTACTCTAATTTGATAATTGTTCCACATATATTTTGATCCAGAACATATATAATTTTCATCAAACATTAAATACATCCTACATTCATGTTTAATTTTCTCTTTATGTTTTTTAGTTAATATCATATAATTTTTTTTAATTTGCATACTGATAACCTTTATCAGTCATAATTTGATTATCAAAAACCGTTTTAATATTTCCAGAATTATCATAAATTACTACTTGGTAAATTCTATTTCCGTTAATATCTTTTTTGTTGGTTATTATTGGTATTCTTTTCATTTTGTTTATTTTAAATTATAAGTCTTTTGATTTGTCTTGGAGTAGGTGCGACCATTTTACACCCTATTGCTATTTTTTGATAACTCAATTTATAAATGATACTCGGTAACTCTGACCTTTTACTCGTTTTCCTTTAGTTATTTAAATAACTTTGTGATCATTTATAAAACAAATATAATAAAAATATTTAACATATAAACAAATTATTAACATTTATTTTAATAGATGTAATATTGTCCTTTATTAGGATTCTCTAAATGATCAGTTAAAACGTACCTCGCAGCATCAATACAATCAGGATGGGATCCTGTAGGTTTCTGTAATGTATTACCCTCTTTATCTTTAGCCCATACATATCCCTGTAATTCTCTTTTAAGGTTTTTACTTCTTTGCGTTATGTATATTTCGTTTTGGTTTATTAAGTTAATTCCATATACTACACTATCCCTTCCTTTACTTACAGGATAAACATTATGACCATATCCTACAAGTTCGGCTATACTTTTTGGTTCTGCACTATCTGCTATTATATTTTCTTTTATATCTAATTGTGTTAATGTTCTGCTAATATCCCTATTTAACATTCCTTTTTTATATAAAACTTCATCAAATATATAAGCTTCATTCCATTTATATAAACCAATTAAGGTTGTTGGATCCACACTATATCCAAAGTCCATGCCATAACTTAATAATCTTG
>FUFK010050942.1_pt1 | contig 26901 bp, 24 predicted proteins | sample 1021851 | NCBI WGS metagenome assembly FUFK01 (sample SAMEA51879418, study PRJEB19060) | metagenome
GTTGTAGAGTTATTGAGAAGAAGATCTGAAAGACTTAGGGGGATCACCAATTAAAATAATGAAACGGGTTTAAAAATGCATAACTCTAAAATACCTGAGTACATCAAAGAACGTGTAATTAAACGCCGAGGTAAACTTAATATACATGAAAAAATTAATCCTAAAACTACTGCATTGTTGATCATAGACATGCAAAATTGTTTTATTATTCCAAATCTTTCTATAGTAGAAGTACCTGGGGTTGAAGCAATAGCACCCAACATAAATAAAATTGCTAAATCATTAAGAAAATCAGGTGGTCATATAGTTTGGACTAAACATAGGTATACATCTGAATGGATTTCTTGGTATGAAAACTTTTGTGGTAACGAAAGTAGAAAAAAAATAATAGAAGATACTAAAGAAGGTTCGTTTCCTGGTGAGTTATGGAGTGGAATGGACGTACAAAAAGATGATAAAATAATAATAAAAAATCGTTCAAGTGCATTAGCTCCTGATTTTTTTGACCTAAAGAAATATCTAATCAAAAATAATGTTGATACTTTAATTATTACGGGAACTTTGAGCAATGTGTGTTGTGAGTCTACTACTAGAGACGCAATGTTTTTAAATTATAAAACAATTTTTGTAGAAGATGCAAATGGAACTAGAAGTGATGAAGAGCACAATTCTACACTTATAAATATGATACAATTCTTTGCAGATGTAAGAAGTACTAAAGATGTATTAAAGTTAATAGATAATAATTAATGGATCATTCTTTAAGTAAAAGAAAGTCAATTGATGTATAGAATTGCGGTAGACATAGGAGGGACTTTTACTGATATAGTTTTAGAAGATAAAGAAAGTATTTTATCAGAAAAAGTGTTAACTACTACAACCAACCCAGAGATAGGTGCAATAACAGGTATTCAAAATATTATTAAAAAAAAAGGTATATCATTTAATCAAATAAATACAATAATTCACGGAACCACTCTTGCTGCAAACTCTATAATTCAAAGAAAAGGGGCTAAGACTGCTTTTATAACTACAAGTGGTTTTAGGGACATCTTAGAGATGCAATATGAAAAGCGTTTTGACCAGTACAATTTGAATATTAAACTTCCACAACCCCTGGTTCCAAGGAATCTTCGATTTACTCTTAAAGAAAGATGCTTGGCTTCTGGAAAAATAATGTTGAAGCCAAAAATAAATGAAATAAAGATTTTAGCAAAAAAATTATCTTTATTAAAAATTGAGGCAATTGCAATTGGATTTTTACATTCTTACACTAATGCTGAAAATGAGCTATTTGTCAAAAATACACTAAGAAAATATCTCCCTCCAAAAATCACTTTGTGTACAAGCCATCAAATTTGTCCAGAAGTAAGGGAGTATGAAAGATTTTCAACAACCGTCGCCAACAGTTTTGTTAGACCTTTAATGATAAGGTATTTAGATTCTCTAGAAAAATCCTTAATTAAGTTAGGTTTCAAAGGAAAAATGTTTTTGATTTCGTCTGATGCTGGGATCACGACTATTTCTCAGTCAAAGAAATTTCCTATTAGACTAGTGGAGTCTGGTCCTGCTGGTGGTGTTGCCTTAGCTTCTTATATATCTAAATCATTAAATGAAAATAAATCTATATCGCTCGATATTGGAGGGACTACTGCTAAAATTTGTTATTTAAAAAATGGAAATGCCATTAAGGAAAGAAAATTTGAAATTGCTAGATCAGACATAAGCAAAAAAGGTAGTGGTTTACCCCTCAAAATACCATCAATTGATTTATTAGAAATTGGTGCTGGAGGTGGTTCAATAGCAAAAGTTGATGATGCTGGAAGAATTAAAATTGGTCCCGAAAGCATGGGAGCAAATCCAGGACCATCTTGCTATAATCTAGGAGGTCAAAAACCAACAATTACTGATGCAAATTTAATTATTGGCAGAATAACTGAGAAAAAATTTTCTGATAATAGTATTTCTCTTAAGAAAAAAAACTCTAACAAAGCAATAAAAGAAAATATAGAAAAAGTTTTAAATTTTAATTCAACAGAATGGGCAGCTGTTGGAATAATTGAAATGGCGGAAGAATTCATGGCAAATTCAGTTCGAACTCACGGAATTGAAAATGGAAAAAAAATAAAAGAGCATACTTTAATTGCAACTGGAGGAGGTGGACCACTACATAGCATTGGTATTGCAAAAAAATTAGGAATAAGAAAGATTATTATACCGAAAATGGCTGGGGTAGGTTCTGCTCTGGGTTTCCTTTATACTCAAGCAAATTACCAAATAGCAAAAAGTATACTAAAAATTATCCATGAAGTAGATTTAAAAAAAATAAATTCAATAATTCATCAATTAATTTTAAAAGCAAAAAATACTATAATAGATACTGGAGTTACAAAAAATAATGTTAAAACTGCTTTAACNATAGAAGCTAGATATAAAGGTCAAGGTCATCAACTCAGAATAGGATTAAGTAAAAGTTTAAAAACGGAGGATGATCTAAAAGATTTAAAAAACAAGTTTATAAAAAAATATAAAAAAAGGTATGGTTTTATAATGCCAAACGTACCTGTTGAAATAGTATCTATATTAGTTACCTGTTCACAAAAGAAAAAAGAGNNAACATTTAAAAATACCAATTTGCTNAGTTCTAAAGTATATAAAAAAAATATTTTTAAAAATAATAGAATTTTTGATTTTTCATCCAATGGCTGGGTAAATTATAAAACTATTGATAGAGAAAATTTAAATGGTGGATTTAAGATGGATGGACCGGCTTTAATAAGAGAAAATCAAACTACAACAGTTATTCCAAAGCATTGGAAGCTTAGCACTCATCGTCTTGGTCATCTAGTTATAAAAAAAATGAATAAAAAATGAAAAACTCAAAATATATTCGCAATAGTATTATTTGGAATCAACTAATTTCGATATGCGAAGAACAAGCAAATGTTTTGCTCAAGGTTGCTTTTGGAGCTCTAGTAAGAGAAGCAGGAGATATTTCCGCAGGTATTTTTAATAATAAGGGTAAAATGCTTGCTCAAGCTGTAACTGGTACACCTGGACATGTAAACACTATGGCAGAAGCAGTACCAAAATTTTTAAAAATAATTGCTCCAGAAAACTTAAGAAAAGGCGATGCTTTAATTACCAATGATCCCTGGATTGGCGCAGGTCATATTTTTGACTTTGTAGTCGTTTCACCAATATTTTTTAAAAACAAAATAATTGGTTATTTCGCATCCACATGTCATGTTGTAGACGTAGGTGGAATAGGATGGTCTGCTGAAGGTAAATCCTTTTTTGAAGAGGGAATTCTTATTCCCGTTAGTTTTTTGCGAAAAAAAAAATCTATCAACGAAAGTCTTTTAAAAATTATAACTGCAAATTCACGAGTACCCAATGAAGCTAGAGGTGATGTATTATCACTAATGAGTTGTAATGATGCAGGGATAAATAGATTGATTGATTTATTAAAAGAAAATTCTCTTACTAATTTATCAGAAACCTCTAAATTTATTTTTGATCAATCAAGAATTTCAATGAAAAAAATAATAAGTGAACTAAAAAAAGGTATATTTAAAAACAAAACCCAATTAGATGGGTATGATACTCCAATAAATTTAGAAGCTGAACTTGAAATAACAGACAAAAATATATTAATCAATTTAGAAAAATCATCAAAAGCCACTTCAAGAGGTATAAACTGTCCTATTAACTACTCTGTTGCATATGCATCTTATGGTGTAAAGGCTGCAATTGCACCAGAAATACCAAATAATTCAGCAACGTTAAGTTTTATTAAAGTAAAAGCGCCATCAGGATTAATTGTAAGTGCAATTAAACCCAGCCCAGTCACAGCAAGACACGTTGTTGGACAGGCTTTACCTGATCTAGTACTTGGATGCCTATACCATATAATTCCTGATAAGATCCCTGCAGAAAGCTCCGGTGCTCTTTGGACAATATCCCTTAGACATGATGGAGATCATCCATTTAATTCCTTAAATGTAGCANTAGGTGGAATGGGAGCAAAACCTAATGGGGATGGATTATCTACAACTGCATTTCCATCAGGAGTAGGGTCGATTCCAATTGAAATTGTTGAAAATGAAGCACCCGTTCTTTATGAAATGAAGGAGTTTATGAAAAATAGTGGGGGTATCGGTAAATATAGGGGAGGATTAGGTCAAAAAATAGTAATTAAATGCATTGAAAATAAAGAAATGAAAATTTCTGCAGCTGCTTTTGAGAAAATAACAAAAGGTCCATCTGGCCTTAAGGGAGGACTAAGTGGATCACCAGGTCAGGTTAAAATAAGTGATGGAACTAAAATTAAAGATAAAGGAACGTATATAATTCCTAAGGGTAAAAAGGTTATAATAATTACACCAGGAGGTGGTGGTTATGGTAATCCCAAAGATAGAGATCAAAATCAAATAAAAAATGATATAAAATTTGGTTTAGTTACTAAATAAACAACTAAACAATATTTATTTTTATTGTATAATATATTTTAAATATATTTATGGAGAACATTATGAAAGAAAATTTTGATGCAATAGTTATTGGTGGTGGAATAATTGGTTGTGCTATAGCGTATGAGTTGTCCAAAAAATCTTATAAAGTTGGATGTATAGAAAAAAACCAGAAAACTGGATCAGGTTCAACTAGTAATTCTTGTGCAATTATAAGAACTCACTATTCAACCCTAGACGGAGCAGCAATGGCAAAGTCCAACTATCCTTTCTGGGAGAATTGGCGTGATTACTTAAATGCACCTAATAATGAAATCCTTGCTAAATATAAAGAAGTTGGTTGTTTTTTTACTTGCTTTGAAAAAAATCAATATGGCCAAAAATTAGAGGAAATAGCTCTGGAGATTGGAATTCCATATGAAGTCTTAACCCCTGCAAAAATGAAGAAACTTTTACCCATTATTAATCCTGGTCATTTTTACCCTGCAAAGGCGTTAACTGACAAAAACTTTGGNGAAAAAAATGGTAACCTGAGATATGTTCTCCACTTTCCAAAGGCAGGTTATATAAGCGATCCCATGTTTGCTACTCAAAATATTGAAAATGCAGCTAAGAGAGTTGGTGCAAAATTCTTTCTTGGTACAAAAGTTATTGAAATTCACAAAAATAATAATCAAGTAACAGGTGTCTCTACTGATAAAGGAGATTTATTTTCAGCACCTATTATAATAAATGCATCTGGACCTCATTCCTTCAAAATAAACGAAATGGCGGAGGCTACAAAAGATATGACCATCTCTACAAAAGCATTAAGAGTTGAAGTGGCACATGTTCCTTCTCCTAAAAACTTCAATTTTGAAGAGAATGGATACATTTGTTCTGATGATGACATTGGAGGGTATTGGAGACCCGAGGTTGGGAATAAAATCTTAGTCGGAAGTCATGATCCCGAATGTGATGAAATTGAGTGGGTTGATCCAGACAATTATAATGCNGAACCCACTAACCAAGTACGTGTGCAAGCAATGAGAGCTGCACAAAGATTTCCATCACTTGAAATACCAAATAATGTTCAAGGAATTGCAGACTTATATGACGTTTCGGATGACTGGATACCTATCTATGATAAATCTTCTATTGATGGTTTTTATATGGCAATAGGTAGTAGTGGTAATCAATTTAAAAATGCACCAGTTGCAGGCAAAATGATGGCAGAATTAATTGAGTACGTATCCAAAGGTAATAATCATGATGAAGCCCCATTAATTTTTAAATTACCAAACCTTGATTATAATCTTGACTTATCTTTTTTTTCTAGAAAAAGGAAAATTAATAAAGAAAGTAGCTTTTCAGTAGTAGGTTAAAATTTTGTAATGAATAGTATAGCATTTATAGATTGTTATGGAGATTTGGCAGAAAGATTTACTCCAGAAATGCAGAAATTTTTACCTGAACTAAAAGTTATTTATGGTAAAACATTAAACGAAAAAGATATAATCAAAAGAATAGGAAATCATACTAATATTTTAGTTTATATGGCTTTCATCTCAAAAAAAGTTTTAAAATCTTGTAAAAATTTAAAATCAATAGCATATCTAAGCACCGGTTTAAAGACGCATGGTGATCTTGAAACTGCAAAAATTCTTGGTATTAAATTTGAGGGCGTTAAAGACTATGGGAATATAGCTGTTGCAGAACATACTATAACCTTAGCATTAGCATCTCTTAAACGTATCGTTGAAATGGATAATATAGTTAGATCAAATAATTGGTCTTTACTTAAAACAGAAGAATTTTCTAGTAAAACATTTGGTCTGATTGGTTTTGGAGGCATCGGCAGAGAAACTGCAAAAATGGCAACCGCACTTGGTGCAAGGACAATTGCGTGGAACAGAACAAAAAAAGAAGAAGATGGAGTTGAGTTTTTACCTTTAGAAAGAGTTTTGTCTGAATCTGATATTTTATCTTTTCATCTAGCTTTAAACGACCAAACTATTTCTTTCCTTGATGACGAAAAGCTTTATAAAACAAAAAAAGGAGTTATTTTTGTAAATACATCGAGAGCTGAGGTTTTCAATGAAAAGACTATATTGAAGGGTCTATCAACAGGTCATATTAAACACTGTGCCATGGATGTTTTTCATGAAGAACCATTACCTAAAAATCACCAATTCCTTAATTCAAAATGTGTAACTCTTACCCCGCATTCTGCATGGGTTACAAGCCAAGCAATTGATAGACTTCTTTGGTCAGGTTTAAAATTACTAAAAATACATTCAAAGGAACATAAATAAATTTAGGTAGAATTTTTAATTTAGTAATTTTAAGAAATCATTTATTCTTTGACATGCATTCTTAAGATCATCTTCTGATTTTGCAAAACAAAGTCTAAAATAACCAGGAGTACCAAATTCCGATCCAGGCACTACAGCTACACCATATTTTTCAAGCAATAACTGACAAAAATCTCTATCATTATTTATGGTATTAATACCATTAAATTTTTTTCCAACTAGTGCCTCACAGGAAATAAAATGATAAAATGCACCTTCTGGGTTATTAAAGGAATCCTTAAATGAATTTCCTAAACAATTAGAAACAATATCTCTTCTAATTGTATACATTTTAAGCCAGTCATTTAGAAAATTTTGTTCTGCATCAAGTGCTGCGATTGCGGCCTCTTGCCCTATTGTTGAGGCATTAGTTGTTGACTGTCCTTGTAGTTTAATCATTGCCTCAATAAGTTCAAAATGACCTGCAGCATAACCTATTCGCCAACCTGTCATGGCATATGATTTTGAGAACCCATTAACAGTAAGTATACGATCAATTAAATTAGGCGCTACTTCTGCTAAAGTATGGAATTTTTTTCCGTCGAATACAATTTTTTCATAAATATCATCACATAAAATATTTACCTGAGGGTAGTTAATTAAAACTTGAGAAAGGGCTAAAAGTTCATCCCAAGTGTAAACAGCCCCAGACGGATTGCCTGGTGAATTTAGTATTAACCACTTAGTTTTTGGATTAATTACCTCAACTAACTTTTCTAAAGAAATCTTAAAATTGTTTTTTAGGTCACAATTTAAAATAATGGGTATTCCATCAGCAATTTTGACCATTTCAGGGTAACTTACCCAGTACGGGCTAGGAATAATTACCTCATCACCCGTATTAATGGAGCAATAAAGTGCATTAAAAATAAGTTGCTTTGCTCCTGCACCAACCACAATTTGGTTATCATTATAATTAATATTATTTTCTTTTCTTAGTTTTTCAGTAATTTTATTTTTTAATTCTGGGGTACCCGATACTGAAGTGTATTTTGTAGCACCATTTTTTGCAGATTGATAGGCGTATTTAATGATAAATTCTGGAGTATTAAAATCTGGTTCTCCTTCCCCAAGTTCAATAATATCTTTACCTTCAGCCTTTAATTGCCTTGCTTTTTGTGCTAAAATTACAGTTCCTGATGGTGAAATCTTCAACATCTTTTTGCTTAATTGCATTTTAAATCCTATTATTAAAACTCCTTTATAATAAAAGTTGTAAAAATAAATTTAAAGAAAAAAATAAATGATACCATATGACCCTAACAGTGCAATTTTACAATTTGATGGTAATCGTATGGACTTGGTTATTGAATATCGAAATAATATAAGGGGACCTTACAGTTTAGCACTACAACAAATTTTGGATAAAATGCGTACTACTCCTTTAAAAGGAAGATTTGTTATCTTAATAAAAAAACCCTTTACAGAGTTCCAATTAGCACAATTGTCAGGAATTAGAGGAAGTAATCCAGAAATAGTAAAGGGAGTAATTTACAAATCAATTGCAGAAGCAGAATGGGATATTTTTAAAAGAAGATGGTTTTTATTAACTGGGATTAAAGTTACTGTAGAGGATCCAAAATTATGAAATCAACTACTGGAATTATTGGATACTTTTTCCCATTATCAGTACAACCAAAAAATCAAACTGAACTAAAAATCTCTAGTAAATTGCCCTCTGATTGTACAGTGGAGGTTTTAAGGGTAATTTGTGCTGACATTGATCCAAATGGACCAGGTGAAAAATACGAAAAAGTTTCTTGGTTTAAAAAACAAAAAATAAAAGTAAAAAACCAGCATATAAATTTAGGATCATTCGCTATTATTGATCCCGCACCTGATATAATAGATAAAAAGATTATTAAGTTACAACTAAGTGTTTTCCCTACAATGAGGAAGAAAACTCCCCAAGTTATTTTCCACTGGGGACAATTTAAAATTCTAATCAATAACCAAAATAAGTTATGCGTTGTTAAAGAAAGTGATGAGATCTTAATCTGTTCTAAAATTAAATTAAGAGAATGGTTATACCTTGAGTTAGAAATTAATTTAAGGGAAAAGCAAATATCATTATTTTCAAAATATTTATCTCCTTATAGCAATATAGATGAAGGAATTGTAAATAAAATAAAGATAAATGATCTTTCTTTTCCTAGAAAATCTGAACCTATTATATTTGCTGCTGCACATAATTACCATACCGATAAAATCAAAACAGAGTTCCATTTTAATGGTAAAATTGATAGCCCAAAAATTATAAATGAAAATAAAAAAATTATTTCCTATTGGGATTTTTCTGAAGGAATTACCTCAAATAAAATCTTCGATAAAGGAACACAAGTTACAAATGGAATTCTACATAATGTTCCGATGAGAGCTGCTACAGGTATCAAATGGGATGGCAGCTGTCACAGTTGGCTACAAGATAAAAAACATTATACTGCTATTCACTTTCATGAAGATGATATCACTGATTGTATGTGGGAAACTAATATAATTTTAGATGTTCCAGCATATGCAAAATCGGGTTACTACATTGCAAGGTTAGTTAATAAAACAGTACAAAGTGATGTCCCCTTTTTTATTTCTGTGGATGAAACTGCCCATAAATCAGATATACTTTTTATTGCTCCAACTGCTACATATCTTTCATATTCAAATACTCATGTTAAATTTGATAGTCATAATACAGAAAATCTTTTTGAAGCACCTATAGCACTTAGTGAAGATGAACTTTATTTAAATAAACATAGAGAATTAGGTTTGTCACATTATGATACGCATGCAGATGGTTCAGGTGTTGTATATGTGAGTGAAAAGCGTCCCATATTGAATATGAGACCTGGTTTATATACTTTTAACTACATTAATGATACACATATCATAAAGTGGTTAGAATTAAAAAAATTTGATTATGATTTAACTACAGATTACGAATTACATAACTTAGGCACAAAATTACTAAAAAATTATAAAATCATAATTACTGCTTCCCACCCCGAATATTATTCAACAGAAATGTGGAATGCTATTTATGAATTTCAAAACAATGGTGGACGACACTTATATTTAGGAGGCAATGGATTTTATTGGAAAATAGCATATTCAAAAAATTTTCCTGGAGTTATAGAAAATAGAAGAGGTGCATCAGGTGTACGTACATGGGAGGGTGAACCTGGNGAACACCATTTGAGTTTTAATGGAGAGCTAGGAGGACTTTGGCGAACGAATGGAAGAGCTCCTCAAACCTTGGTTGGGATTGGTTTTAGTGCAACCTACTTTTTAAAATCAACATATTTTAAAAAGCTTAATATCAAAGAAACCACTGAATTAAATTTCATTTTTGAAGGAGTTTCGGAGGACAATTTTGGTAATTTTGGTTTTAGAGGTGGTGGATGTGTAGGTTTAGAAATAGACAGATTTGAGCATAATTTAGGATCACCCAAAAATACAGTTGTGCTTGCTACATCTGTTGGAATTGGTTCTGCAGGACTGTTGACAGGAGAAGAATTTATTACCACAACTCGTGCTCTGGATGGAAGTCAACATGCTCATGTTCGAGCAGATATGGTCATTTTCTCAACATCTTCTGGAGGAGCTGTTTGGTCAACAGGCTCTATAGCATGGGCAACATCTCTTTTATGGAATAATTGTGAAAANGATGTATCAAAAATAACTGAAAATGTAATTAATAGATTTCTGAAACCTGAAAAAATACATTTAATTGATACAGTTTAAAAATCCCAACCAAAAATGCTATATTATTGGATATATAGCATTTTTGGAAAGATGAACCCGTACTTCTTCGTTAGTATCAAAATCTTGGAAATTTAAAATTTTTGAGTTATTTGCATTTATTAAAATAACTGGTCCATCTTTAATTTTTACTTGGTATTGAATTGTAGATCCTAGATAAATCTTTGATTTTATAAATCCNAAAAAATCCTNTTTGTTTGAGGCATTTTTTTTCTTATAAATTTGAATATTTTCAGGCCTTATCATGATAGATATTTTATCACTTTTATTTAACTTTTCACTTTCTATTTCAATGGTTAAACCCTCAAATTCTATAGTTTTTTTTGCCCTAGTGATTTTTGTACATACAGCTGAAAAAATATTTGAAAGCCCCAAAAATCCAGCTACGAAAACAGAGGCCGGATTTTCATAGATTTCATTTGGTGAACCAATTTGGCAAATTTTACCTTTTTCCATAACTACAATTCTATCAGACATTGATAAAGCTTCATCCTGNTCATGAGTTACAAATATTGTAGAAATGTTTAGTTTTCTTTGCAAATCACGTAATTCAATACGCATATGATCTCTTAAATTCTTATCTAAAGCACCAAAAGGTTCATCTAACAATAATACTTCAGGTTCAATTACTAATGCTCTTGCTAATGCAACTCTTTGTTGCTGACCTCCAGATAATTCACTGGGCATTCTTTCAGATAATTCTTGTAATTGAACAGTTTCCAAAATTTTATTTACTTTTTCTGCAATAAGTGATTGCTGCATTTTTTGCATTTTTAATCCAAATGCCACATTCTTTCTAACTGACATATGTGGGAAAAGTGCGTAATTTTGGAAAACTAAACCTACTTTTCTATTATGTGGCGGTACTCCAACCATATTTGAACCACCAATAATTAAATCACCTGAAGTAGGCTTTATAAAACCAGCCACCATTCTTAAAGTAGTAGTCTTACCNCAACCAGAAGGACCTAATAAAGTCACAAATTCACCATTTTTAATAGATAAATTAATTGAGTCTACAGCATTAAATGATCCATACTTTTTTGTTAAATTATTTAATTGAATATTACTCATTTTATTATTTTACCACCTCCCACCACTTGACCTCTAAACATTAATACTACCGTCAGAATAGCTGTAATAGCTAAAGTAAGAGCTGATACAGCTGCAATTGAAGGCTTCACCTGATACATTAATGTTGAAAACATTTCTAAGGGCAATGTTCTTTGAAAAGTAGCTAAGAAAAATGTAATGATAAATTCGTCAAATGATATTATAAAGCTGAAAATTGCTCCCGCAATTAAACCAGGACTNATTATTGGTAAAGTTATATACCAAACAGCCCAAAATTTTGAAGCACCAAGACTTCTTGCTGCTTCCTCTAATGAAGTATTAAATGTTTGAAGACTAGCTCCTACAGTAACTATTACAAAAGGTATAGTTATGGTTAAGTGTGCAGGCACAAAAGCCCACAAACTATCAGAAATATTGAATTGAAGTGCTATTTTGAATAGACCTAANCCAAGTACTATATGTGGTAATACCATAGGTGAAATCATAATTGCCTGAATAGTTTGTTTACCCTTTTTAGGTCCGCGCTCTAATCCAAAAGCAACTAATGTCCCAAGAACAAGGGATAATGGTGTCACTATAATTGCTATTGTAAGACTCAGAAAGGTTGCATTTTGCCAATCCTCAGAATAAATCACTTCTGTATACCACCTAGTCCCATATGTAGGGGGAGGAAAACTTAAATAAGACTCATTAGTAAAAGACTGAATTATTAAAATTACTAAAGGAGCGGTTAGAAAAAATAGTACTAGACTACTAAAAATTACTAGAATTCTTCTTGGCCATAAAGAACGATATCCTTCTAAATTTGACATTAACTTTTTACCCATTTTTGTATACTGGACGAAATAACTATCATTATTCCAATAGCTATAAGTAATAGTAAAGCCATAGCTGAAGCTTCAGGCCAGTTGTATCTGTTTCTAACTGCGTCTTCGATTAACATAGGAAGTGTAACAACAAAGTTCCCTCCCATAATCACAGGAGTAAGATATACGCCCATNGATAATATAAANACAAGTGTACAACCTGCCATAATACCAGGTAGGCTTAAAGGGAGAGTTACATTTAAAAAAATACTCAAAGGTTTGGCACCTAGGCTTGCGGCTGCTTCTTCTAATGAATTATTTATTGAACTTAATGCTGCAAATAAAGGCAAAACCATAAAAGAAAGGTAAACATGAACCACTGCTAATACCACACCAAATGTATTATACATTAAAGGTAAGGGTTTACTTATTAATCCCCATGAAATAAGTAAATCGTTAATCATACCTGATCTTCCAAGTATCAAAACCCAAGCAACATTTCTTACAATAATACTTGTAAGAAGTGGTGAAACGACAAGTAGCAATATCCATAGACGAGCTTTTGGACCTACTCTTCGCATTAACATTGCAACAGGATATCCAAGTAATAAGCAAAAAAGTGTAATCATTAATGATAATTCTACGGTTTGAAAAAAAATCTTTAGTGTAATTCCATCAGTCAAAATTTTTTCATAGTTGTCTAAATAAAAACCTACAGTTGTTACACTTGACTCAAACCTAGAGAAACTCATAACCAACAAAGTTATAAGAGGGATAAAAAAAGTAATTATATAAAGAAAGCTAGTTGGTACTAAAAGCCACCAAGATGAAATCTTATTATTGTCTATCTTTTCCATGTATTAATAGGATACTACCAATTGGTATTACTTTAAATAAAAATNACAAAAAAATGGAAAATTGAGAATTTTAGTGGATCAAAAAAATGATCCACTAAATTCAGATATAACTATGTTGACTTCCACTTAGTCCACATATCTGTCCAAGAAGCTGAGTTATCTAGAATTCTGGTAAAGTCTTCTTTAACAGCTTTTTTCACAACCTCAGGATCAGCAACAATAACTGCCTTGGCTTCTTCGGGTGTGTGTTCAACCAACTTATTTGGAGTACCATAACCAAATTCCACCATTTTCTTCTGTGGGCCTTTACCCATTACCCAATTTAACCATTCAAGAGCCATTTCTGGATTTCTAGCATTTTTTGGAATTCCATAAACACTGGATCTTACAAAAAAACCTTCATCAGGAGTTGCAAATTCTAGTGGAAGACCTTCCTTCTTTAATTTAGTTACTCTACCATTCCAGAAAGGGGTCATCACTATTTCATCATTTCTAAATAGTTGCTCTGCATCAGCACCACTTCCCCATAATGAAACCAAACCTGGCCTTATATCAGAAAGGTGTTTAAAGGTTTCTGCATCAACAGGATAAGGGCTACCTTTGAATGCTAAATTAACCATTTGTAATGTTTGATCTTTTAAACCTTCATTTAAAGCTACTTTACCTGCGTATTGTTTATCCCATAAGATTTTCCAGGATGTAGGAGCAGGTTTTACTTTTTCTGTATTATAAGCTAAACCATAGCACCATAAAACTAAGTTTGGACCATATTCTGTAAAAAATTGATCATAGAAATTCTTTGATTCAGGAATTTCAGATCTTGTAACATTTCTCATCAAATCATTTCTTTTGGCGAATATAACTTGATCAGGGTGTAATGGTAAAACATCTGTTTCAGGTTGCCCCGCATTTATCTGCGCTTGAACTTTCTCAAGAGGTGCCCTACTACCCTTCAGTCTAATAAAATCCATTTTTACATCAAATTTTTCCATAAAAGGGCCGTACCAGTGCTTTGTGTAAAAATCGCCCAGATTACCGTCAAAGTTGTACATTCTCATGTGTTTTGGATCACTTGCCGCATGAGCTTTTACAAAAAAATAAGGTGTTGCTAAAACTGTTGCGGTAGCTGCACCAGCACCTTTAATAATTTCTCGACGACTGATTGTAGATAATTTATTTTTATTTTTCTTCACTAGAGCCTCCTTCAATAGATATATATATTTCTTTTGATTCAGTTAGTAATATTTGCTAAATATATTTCTAATATATTCTGAGATATTAACTCGGTCAATAATTATCATAATTAAATTAACATTATTACTTAAATTGTTTTGAAAAATTTTACTTTAAATTAAACTAACCAAAGGGTTTAAAATGCATCCTATTTCCATTCCAAAAGAAATAATTGATTCCTGTATAAAAAGAAGGGGAAGGTTACATGTATTTGAAAAAATTAATCCCTTAAAAACTGCTTTGATTGTAATAGACATGCAAAATAGCTGGGTAAGACCTAATATGTCTGTCTTAGAGATTCCAAAAACAAGGGGAATAATAAATAATATTAATGAAATAGCGGAAGCATTAAGAACTGCAGGTGGACACGTCATTTGGACTAAGTCTACTTTTAATTGTGCATGGACACCTCAGATGTATGAAAACTATGCTGATAGAAATATAATCAATAAAATGATGGAAGAAACTAGTGAAGAGCACGATGGATTTAAAATATATGAAAAGATGGAGTATAAATCTCAAGATGTAATTTGCAAAAAGTATCGTCCAAGTGCATTTATACAGGGATCTAGTGATATTGAGAAGGTCCTTAAAGAAAAAGGATGTGACACTTTGATTATTAGTGGCACACTTACTAATGCCTGTTGTGAATCTTCTGCAAGAGATGCTGCTGCTCTAGGTTATAAAGTCCTATTCTTAAGTGATGGAACTGCAACTAGAACAGATATTGAACATAATGCTGCGCTGATAAATCTTATGCAATTAGTAGCTGATGTTAGAACTACTGGGGATGTTATANATCTAATAAAAAAAACATAATTATTTTAATTTTATTTCAGTTAGATCTAATTTGTTAATACCCTTTCTATTAATTACTTTTTGTAACCTTTTTCTAAACATTTCTGCATGTTCTGTACATAATTTGACTAATTTTTTTTGATTTCTTAACTCTACCTGATTAATAATTGCTCGATGATCTTTGTTTATTTTTTTCAAATGTTTCAAAAGCTTTTCTTGTGAATGACTTTCAAACTTATAAACAAAATAAGATAATCTTCTTGAAAGATTATGTAAATGAGCGGAATGAGATATTAAAAATTGATTATTAGTAGATACAGCAATCCTATTATGAAATTTACTGTTTATTTCAGTAATTAATAATAAGTTTGGTTTCAAACAAACTTTTTCATACTCATTTTGAAATATTTTTAAATCATTTAATAAACTTTCTTGAGATAAATCAGCATAAGTTGAGATAACTCTTTCTGATATTACATATGCATCTAATAACTGAAGAGTATCACTTATATTCATTGAGGCAACATAAGCACCTCTGGTATTTTTTGTTTTAACTAAACCTTCAGCTATGAGCCTATTTAAAGCTTCACGAATAGGTGTACGACCAAATGGGAATTTTTTTAAAAGCATTTTTTCGTCTAAATGCTCACCTGGGGATAATGACAGGTCAAGAATTCTATTTCTTAAATCTGATGTTGCTTGTTTAGTAAGTGACAAACCCTGATAGATTTTGTGATCAGAGATTTTTTTCTCAATATTTATTATTTTACTTTTTTCTTCCATTTAATTTTCCTCTAACTTAATTTTTTTTGACTGAGGATAGTTTTTTAAAAGAAAAGCTTTAGAAAATTTTTCACTTCTAAAATCATCTTTGATTTGTTTTTTTGTTCTATTTTTTGGATTNCCATANCCACCAGCACCTGCTGTCACAACACTTATTACAGAATTAGGTCCTATTTTTAGTGCAGAAGGTTTATTAGCTATCCTTACTTTTTTTCCATTTTTTTGTATTATTGAAAAATGTCCTGTCCCACCATAATTTCCACCAAAAATACCCCAAGGTTTATTGACAAATCTCTCACCCTGTCCAGAAAATGTAGTGTCGTGCTTAATAGGTCTATAATCTCTTCTAATTCCCAGACCACCCCTATATTTTCCAGCACCACCAGAATCTTTTACAAATTCGTATCTTTCAATCATAAGCGGATATTCACTCTCAAGAGCTTCGATTGGTAAATTGGATGTATTTGTCATATGAATTTGAATTCCATCACTTCCATCCTTGTAAGATCTACCACCAGCACCTCCTCCTAGCGTTTCAAGATATACATAGTACTTCCCATGTTTACTTTTACCAAAGAAAGCAGCAGATGTGTTGGCTCCGTTACCTGCTGCTATTATATTTTCTGGACAAGCTGATGCCAAGGCTCCAAATATAACGTCTACAATCCTTTGCCCTGTTTGGGCTCTTGCTGCCGAAGCTGAAGGAAATGCTGCATTAACAATAGTACCTTCAGGGGCAATGATTGAAATGGGATCAAGCATTCCATGATTTTGTGGACAATCAGGGTCAAGTAGAACCTTAATACAATAAAGACAACAGGCCTGAAGCCCTGCCATAGTCACATTGTTGTTACCCTCTACTTGAGGATCAGTACCAGAAAAATCAAAGATTATTTGATCTTTTTTTACTGTAATAGATACTTTTAAAACTATATTTTTTCTTGATAGCCCATCATCATCTACTATGTCTTCAAAAGTATAAGTACCATCAGGCAAATTTGATACTGATTTTCTAGTTCGTTTGGCAACGGATTTTATAATTACATCGCAACCTTCATCAATATTTTTGGAACCCCACTTTTTAATTAAATCCAAACACCTTTTTATACCTAGTTTGTTAGAAGCAATTTGGGCATTGTAATCTCCTCTTCTTTCTTCAGGCACTCTAACGTTAAGTAATATCATATCCATAACGTCTTCCATTAATTTTCCACTTTTAAAAAGACGAATTGGAGGGATCCTAAGACCCTCCTGATATATTTCTGTCATACCACCTGCCATTGAGCCAGGTGACATCCCTCCTATATCAGCATGATGTGCAATATTACACACAAATAACAATAGTTGATTATCATAAAAAATTGGAGCTGCCATTGCTACATCTGGAAGATGGGATCCTTTTCCAACATATGGGTCATTAGATAAGAAAACATCTCCAGGATTTATGTTTTTTTCACCATATTTTTCTAAAACTATTTCAACAAGACCAAGCATCGATGCTAAGTGTAATGGCATACTTTCTCCTTGGACAACTACTCTACCGTTTTTATCAAATAAAGCTGTTGAATGATCTTTTCTTTCCTTAATATTNGTTGAGTAAGAACTTTTCATTAAAGAAATAAACATTTCATCAACAATACTAGACATTGCATTTCTGAGTAGTTCTGCATCAATAGGAGAAATTGTCATTATCTTTTATCCTTTAGTTGAAATAATTAGGTTTCCCCAATTATCAATCTTACCAATATCTTTAGGAAAAATTATTGCTGTAGAATCCATTTGTTCAATTATTGCAGGTCCTCTTATTGTTTGCCCTCGTACTAATTGATTTCTTTTGTAAACTGGTGTTTTAAAACTCTTATTTTTTTCAAAGAAAGTTATTCTGTAATTTTCGGGTTTATTTTTTTTTCCATTTTTTTCTAAAGGTAATTTTGGGCGATCTAATTTTCCTATTCCCTTTACTAAAATATTTACAATCTGTATTGGTTCTGAATCTGAAGCAAAACCATAATTAGATTCATGAGCTTTTTGAAATGCACTTTTTAATTTAATTATTAATTCTTTATCATTTTGTCTAAAATTTATGGGTAAATTCAACTCATAATTCTGGCCAAAATATCTTGCCCCAATAAACCAGTTTTCTTCTTGGGATTTTTTTTGAATCTCCTCTTCACTGAACCATTTTTGAATTTTTAGTTTTAGGATTTCTCTAAATGAACGAATTTTAGCAATACCTTCCTCATCTAGTTTAGTAAAAACAGTTTGAACAAACTCATTAGTAAGAAACGAATTCATTGCACCTTCCGCGCAAAGAATACCAGGGGAAGGGGGGATCACAATTTGTTTTATACCCAATTCTTTTGCAACTTCAATTGCATGTAGAGCTCCAGCACCACCATATACAAACAAAACAAATTCTCTAGGATCATATCCTCTTTCAACAGAAATTGACCTAATAGCTTTTACCATTGTAGAGCAGGCAACTTTTATAATACCAATTGCCGTTTCTTCTTTAGATAAATTTATTTGTTTAGCTAGAGTATCTATAGCCTTCCTTGCCAAAGATTCTTTAATTGGCATTCTTCCTTCTAAAAGAGCCCTATTGTTCAATCTACCTAAGAAAACATTAGCATCTGTAACAGTTGCAGACTTTCCACCTTTGCCATAGCATGCTGGTCCAGGCTCAGCTCCTGCAGATTGAGGTCCAACTTTTAAAAGTCCGTCTTTATCAACCCAAGCTATCGATCCACCTCCTGCACCTACAGCATTTACATCAAGAGCGGGTATTCTAATTGGAAACCCTGCCAGCAAACGCTCATTTACTTCCATAGGTTTACCATCCAAGATAAGAGCTACATCGGCACTAGTTCCTCCTACATCTAAAGTAATTATGTTTTTAAAACCTGCTGTTACAGACCTATTTATTGCACCTTGAACTCCTGCAGCTGGACCTGAGAGACTAGCGCGAACAGGAAATTGTTTTGCCATCGATGATGACATTAATCCACCAGAACTTTGGCATATTTTTACATCCGAAAAAATTCCCATTTCTGACACCTTACTTGATAATCTATCTAGATAGGATGATAGAATAGTTATTAATGCACCATTTAAGACAGCAGTTGAAAATCTTTCATATTCTCTAAATTCTGGATAGACAGAAGATGATGTGAGGACTTTTACTTTCTCTGGAAGTAGTGTTTTTAATATTTTGGCTGTTTTTTCTTCATCACTTGGAAATGCATAAGAATGTAAATAGCATATTACAACACAATCAATTGGAAGTTTTCCAATTTTTTTTGCTAATTTTTTTATTTCCTCTTCTTTAAGTTTTGATTTAGTTTTTCCATCTGAAAGTGTTCTTTGGTTTATTTCAAATCTTAAAGCTCTGTCGACTATAGGGGTTGGATGATCTTTATGCATATCGTATACAGTTGGTCTTGTTTGACGACCAAGTTCTAACAAATCTCTAAAACCTTTCGTAGTTACTAAAGCTACTTTACCTGATTTTTTTTCTATAAGTGCATTTGTACCAACTGTAGTTCCATGAGACATCCTGACTATTCTTTCAGGTAAAATATTATAAGATTTAAAAATTTCCGTTAAACCTAAAACAATTGCATTTTCAGGTGATTTTGGTGATGACGGTAATTTATAAAATTTTACATTCTCTCCATCTCCAAAATTAATTGCAATATCCGTAAAGGTACCTCCTACGTCTACACCAACATACATTTTAAATCCTATTCTCTAACCTATTAAGCATACATTTTTTGTAAGTTTTTATATAATGAATTAGAAACTATTTCAGCATCCTCTCCTACACCCCAAATAATTCCAGATTTTCTTTTATTCATCCAGTTTAACCCACAAAAATAAATACCTTTAATTTCAGTTTCCCCATTTTTGGTAATTGGATATCCAAAATCATCTAAAATTGGAAAATTAACCCAATTAAAATCAAATGAAAAACCAGTTGCTAAAATTATTGTCGAAATATTTTTCTTTTGAAGGTCAAGTTTGTCAATTTCAATAATTGGATCATCTCCCTCATCTTTAAAGCCAAAATAATCCTGTTCTGATGGTAAAGGAGCATTGATATTTTTTTTATCAATGTGATCATCAATTTTCTTATAGAAATCTAAAGCAAAAGAGTCTGAAAATTTTATACTACTCTCAACATTTCTGCCAATTTTAAGCACAAAACCATTTATTTCCAAAACTTTTCCAATTAGTTTAACTCCTTTTCTTCTAAAATCATGTAAACTTAAAGTTTTCCCTCCATCCCTGCCACTCAAGTGAGGATCACCTTTAAAACGATCAGAAGATTTCTCTAGCATATCAGGGGTTCTATCAAGCATTAACATATCGTTCTGCCATTCTATACAGTCTTTCCCTCTGTAAGTTCTTGGTAATCTACCATTGGAAGATACTGAGAAATAGATATTGAAATTTGCTCTCAATAGATCGTCTACTATCTGACAACCCGTTTGACCTGAGCCTATAACAAGAACAGATTTAGATTTTATCTGTTGGGGATTCTTGTAAGTTTCGGCATGAAAAAAATTTATATTTTTAGGCAAATTATTGATAAAGTTAGGCATCCTAGGTTTTTGATAAGTAGCTGTTGCAATCACTACATTTTCACTTATGTAAGTTCCAATATTTGTAGTAATTTTAAATAATCCTGGTTTCCCAGAAATATTTTTAACTTCAACATTTTCTTTAATTGGGGCACAAAAACTTTCAGCCCAATCTTCTAGATATTTTACAAAATCATCCCGTTTCATAAATCCAAATTTATCTTCACCCGCATAGGGTTTTCCTGGCAAATTTATAGTCCAGTTGGGTGTGACCAAACAAAAAGAGTCCCATCGCCCATTTTTCCAAGAGTTTCCAATACTACCTTTTTCAAGTATCAAATGTGGTACTTTTAAATTAGTTAAGTAATAACTGACACTTAAACCTGCTTGACCAGCACCTATGATTATTACTTTTTCAGATTTTTCCATATTTAATAAAATATTTTAAATTGTCCATTTATCCACATCACCCCTTGCAAATTTTACAACATCAACTGGAGGAGGTTCTTTCCCTGCATGACTAATCATGTGATGGATTTGTCCCCGATGATGGATTTGATGTTGAAATAAATTGGTTAAACAAGTTGCTAATGATAATGAAAAAAATTCTCTTTCATTCAAACCTACAGCTTCAAATGGAAATTCCTCTTGTAAATTACTCAGAGTTAATTTTGCACAATAACTTTCATACCATTCATCATTTGCTCTATGATGATTTTCCAATTCTATAAACTCAGTATGTATTATTTCGTCTAATGCTGTAAAAGTAATTGGTTTTTTTTCTATTCTCTGCCTATATAACAAATCTGCCAATAAAATGTGATTTAATGTATTGTGGATGGACTTAAAAAAAGCTTTTCTGTCTTTTTTTCTTTCGTCATCACTAAGTTGTTTTAAGCAGTTATAAATTCGATTATTCGCCCACTTATTGTATTGAGCAGCAGTTTTGACATCCATCAAACTTGACATATTAATTCTCCTGATAAATTCAACTCTCAGCCCTCACTTCATACTCAAATGGTTTTGGACTTCCATTTTTTTCATACATATGCTCAAACATTTTTATAATTTTTTCTAAATCTTTATGCCTTGAAAAGTTACTATATGCTTCTTCATTTTCCCACATTGTAAAAGCTATTCTTTCTGAAGTATTTTTACCTCCTAATAACATTGCCTTTATAAAACCATTATGATTTTTCATAATCGGAACAGCACCCTTATTAAAAAGTTTAAAGTCTTCTGTCCAAAATTCTTTTTTACATTTCCAATGTGACATTCTTACAAACATAATTTCTCCTTATGTTTTAATTGAAATATATCATAAATATATTTGCTTGCAAGAAAGCTTTATCACATATAGAATTTCAAAAAAAGGGTGATATTTTAAAAATGAAAAAAGTAGTATATTCAAACTATTCACAAGAAGCGCTTGATCTTGAATACGATATGAGAAGAAGATGCCCACATTTTGCTGAAACCTTTGAAAGTTTAGAACCTCTTAATCTGAGAATGAGAAATAATTACGAATGCATGCTAGATGTAGAGTTTGGAAATACTGATTTACAAAAACTTGATATATGGAAGGGAAAAGGAGGGTCCCCAATCCTTTTATTTATTCATGGCGGTTATTGGAAAGCTTTTGACAAAAATATGTTTCAATTTATAGCAGAACGATTTGTGGAAAAGGGTGCATGTGTAGTTTTAAACAACTATGACCTTTGCCCAACTGTTACTATGAGGGAGATTATTTCTCAAAATAGATCAGCATTGAAATGGATATACCAGAATGCAAAAAAAATAGGGGGAGATCCTGGTAGGATTCATGTTACTGGACATTCTGCAGGAGGACATCTAACTGCAATGTTAATGGCAACTAACTGGAAACAATATGATCTTCCTTTTGACGTTATAAATGGTGCGGTACCAATCAGCGGATTATTTGACCTTGAACCTTTAAGAATTTCTTATTTAAATGCTGATCTTCATATGACAAAAGAAGAATGTGTTGATGTTAGTCCTGTACATAACTTACCAAAATTTATGCCACCAACAGTAGTAGCTGTAGGTGGAGGTGAAACTGATGAATTTAGAAGACAATCAAGGATTTATACTGATAAATGCCGTGAACATGGTTTTGATGTTAGCTATTTAGAAGTAGAGAACCATGACCACGTTAATGTGGTTGGAGAATTACGAAACTTAAATAGTCCTCTTACCTCGGCTCTCATATACCAAATGGGTCTATAATCTTTAGTGATTTCAAGATAAAATTATTAAATTAATTAACGTTTAAGTAACTAATCTAATTTTAATCTGGTTGAAAGGTCTTTGGGATCTGTAATAAATTCTATCAAAGAAACTCCTTTTAACTTAATAAATTTATTGAAAGCTATTAAAAATTCTTTTTTATTTTTTACTTTTACTGCTTCTGATCCCATTGACCTTGCAAGTGAAACAAAATCAGGATTTTTAATATCAGTTCCTATTACTCTTTTGGGATAGTACTTTTCTTGGTGCATTCTTATCGTTCCGTATGAAGAGTTATTTATTAAAATAATCATTATATTCAGATTATTATTTACTGCAGTAGATATTTCTAGACCCGACATAAGAAACCCACCATCACCAACAAAAGAAATAATTTTTTTTTGAGGATAAACTAATGCTGAACTTATAGAAGCAGGGATAGAGTAACCCATTGATCCACAAGTAGATCCAATCTGTAGACAATTTTGATGATACTTGAGAAATCTTTGTGGCCATCCTGTATGATTTCCAGCATCTAATGTGATAATATATTCACCACTACCAAAATAATTTTCACTCAAGTTACGACAAATAGATGTGAAATCTGAATTTAGGGTTTTATTGGAAATAGCTAAATCTTGTTTATATTCATTCCTAAGTTTACTAAGCCATTTATCCCATTTTTTATTGTTAAACCAAGAAAAATTTGAAATCTGTCCTACAAATTCATTTATATCAGATNTTATNGCTAATTCAGAAGGAAAAACTCTATTGATTTCTTTTTCATCCGGATAAACATGNATTAATTTAACTTTGTTTGAGGATGAATCAAAAAGATTGTAACNATTAGTTGTCATGTCACTCAATCTAGACCCAACAGCTAAAATAACATCAGCTTCTCTAAATGATTCTAACAATTTTGGAGAAACAGAAGTACCCAAAGTACCAATAAAATTTTCACACCTATTGTCTATTAAATCTTGACGGCGAAAACTGGTAACAACTGGCAAATGATTTTGCAAAGAAAATTTTTCAATACCAAATCTTGATTCTANTGTCCAATTTCCACCTCCCAAAATCATGATTGGTTTTATTGATAGATCAAGTAATGACTTAAGTTCTGCTATTTTATTTTTTATTATTTTTGGTTTTTTGATTTTATAAACCTTCAAATTTTTTGAAGAAGTTTTTTTTGATAACATGTCTTCTGGTAAAGAAATAACCACAGGACCTTTTCTACCAGTATTAGAAACTTCAAAAGCTTTATGAATAATTTCCTCTATTTCATCAGNATTTGAAATCTGATGACTCCANTTAGCAACTTTAGAAAACATACTGACATAATCGATTTCTTGAAAAGATTCTTTCCCATATGATGAACTTTCAACCTGTCCTATAAATAATATCATTGGTGTGCTGTCTTGTTTTGATATATGAACCCCAATAGAAGCATGACAGGCGCCTGGACCTCTTGTAACAAATGCTATACCAGGCTTTCCAGTTAATTTTCCGTAAGCTTCAGCCATATTCGAAGCTCCTGNTTCATGATTTGCATTAATTAANCTTATTTCATGNCTGTGGTCATAAAGTGCATCTAATACAGCCAAATAGCTCTCCCCAGGTACACAAAAAACCTTGTCCACCGAATGTTTTAAAAGGCTCCCAACTAATATTTGTGCACCAGTCCTATTTTGAGATCTAAGTTTCAATAAGAATTTTCTCCGACAGAAGACAGCTGAATAATTTAAAATATATTTAATTAATTTTCAATTTTGTTTACTAACTATATTAAGTTTGCTTTTTTTTTTTGGCAGAATAGCAAATTTTTGTTGTTTTAATTTTTTTTTTTAGTTTTATGTATTCTAATTCCATANAAATTCTGTTCAATACATATTTTCAAAAAAACCAATNATAATTANTGGTTAGTTATGAAATTAGATATAGACACTCCTCTAGATTCCTATTCTTTAGCNGCTATGGCAAGAACAGAAGATATATTAGGTTTTTTAGTTGAGGATCTCAATGTTGTTGGTTCTAAAGATGCATTTAAAAATATTCTTTATGGTGTCAGATTAATAGTAGAAGGAAAAAATCGTAGGTTATCTGATTTTTCTGAAATAATAAATGAAGATGATGATGAAAACATTGATCAAAATGATAAATCAACAGATAGCTTTAGAATAAATGTTTTTCGTGAAAATTTAATTGAAGATATAATATCTATTATTAAACAAAATGGTTTTAAACAAGTTAATAGGGTTAAAGATTCAACCCACATTTTAATAAAAATACCTGAGCCAACCCAAAATCAACTTAATGAATTTGCAGGTGAGACTAAACGAATTGAAAGATCCGCAATATCAAGGATTGCTAGAATTAAAAGTGACGCAATTCAAAGAATTAAAGCAGCTTTAGAGAGAGAGTATATTGAGCCTCATGTTGCAGTACCAGCCAAAGCACACTTAGAGAATATTCAACAGTCTGCTGTCTTTGAAATAAGGTTAATTGGACTAAAAAAAAGGAAGTCTTTACTTGGAAGATTTTTTAGTTACTCAGACGAAGAAGAAAAAAAATTAGGTAAAAAATTAGAAAAATCACCACATAACGATTTATTTGCAAATTGAAAAATTTAAAGTTGTTTAACTCTAATTTTTTTTTATTATATAAAAATGAANGAAAAAAAGCCGCTTACTCATGAAATAACTGAAGATNTTGCACTTAAAATTAAAAAAATTATAGGTGGTAATTATCAACAGGCAGCCCTAGGCACGATAGATGACACAGGTATACCTATGGTTACAAAAGTAATTCCAATGAATTATAATGATACAATATACCTTCTGATTAGTGATTTAAGTGAGCATACAAAAAACTTGAATGCAAACCCAAATGCCTCACTGTATTTTGCCCAAGAAGAAACTCATAAGATAAAATCAAATAATCCTAGACTTACACTCCAAGGCAAATTTAAAAAGGTNGAATTAAAAAAGGATGATCCAAACTTTCAAATGCTACTACAAAATTATAATAAAGTTGAACCCGGTTCAAAAATGTGGGGTATGTTTGCTGATTTTAATTTCTATGCTTTTAAAGAGAAAAAGAAAATTTTTGTTGAAGGTTTTGGAAAAGCTTATCAAGGAAATACATGAAAAGATTTATATTAAATATTGCTAATAGGATTTTTATTATAATAAAAATTTTTATACTGATAAAAATTTTTTTCATTATACCAACTTTTAGTGCTTTGTCTGGTGAAGATTTCTACGAGGGAAAAGAAGCGGATCGAATCATTAAATCAGGTTTAGTTCAAGAGACCATAAATGAAGAGGACCATAAACATCTTGTTATAGAATACGATAACGATTTTTTTTGGTGTACTATAGAAAAAAATGGTAATAAATCTTGTGTTTTATACTAAACTAATATCAATAATATTTATTTTTCTATTTAAAATAAATCCTAGCTTTGGGCATGACCCAAATCAAAACTTACAAGCTAATAAAATTTTTGAAAAATTTAATCTTCCCACCTTTGGTGAAAGTAAACCAATAGGGTTTTATGCAAAAGGATGCCTTAGTGGGGGAGTAAAATTAAAAGATACTGGACCTACTTGGCAAGTGATGAGACCTAGTAGAAATAGAAATTGGGGACACCCAGATGTAATAAGCTATATAATANATTTAAGTGAGTCAGCAAAAAAGGTTGGATGGAAAGGTCTTTATATAGGTGATATAGCNGCACCTAGGGGTGGTCCAATGCCATATGGNCATCAATCCCANCAAACNGGCNTAGATGTTGATATTTGGCTTACTCCACCCAAAAGCCTTACACTTACAAAAAAAGAACGAGATAATATCAAAGCACTATCTGTAAGGAAAAAAAACTTAAAAGAAGTAAATAAGAATTGGACGTTGGTACATGCGAAAATATTAAGAGAAGCCGCATTAGATAATCGTGTT
>FUFK010039916.1_pt1 | contig 26892 bp, 25 predicted proteins | sample 1021851 | NCBI WGS metagenome assembly FUFK01 (sample SAMEA51879418, study PRJEB19060) | metagenome
GTATTAAGCCAGGTAAAGGCGGAGCAAAAATCTACAAAGCTTTAGAAACAGAAAAAGGTGTTGAAAGAGCAATGAATAAGATCAAAAAATTATGTACAGATCCAAAAGGTGGATGTGTATTTTGGTCTGCAGGTGCTCAACCACCAGAACTGTTAGTATCAGGTGAAGTAGTAATGGCTACTGGTTGGAATGGTAGATTCTTCAATGCAGAAATTGGAGAAGGTGCACCAATCAAACAAGTTTGGGACGGCCAAGGTCTTGATTACGAATATTTCGTACAAGTCAAAGGTGGACCAAACGATTCTAATGGTATGGCTAAAAAAGCTTTAGCTATGATGACTAGTTCTGAAATGTTAGCAGGAAGTGCTAAATACATTGCATATGCTCCTTGGAGAAAATCTTCAATTGGTATTATGGAAAAAGGTGAGCCTTGGTATAAAGATGGTAAGACTAACATGGTACCACAAATGCCAACTGCACCGGCTAACACTAAAAACTACTTCCTAGTAGATCCAATTTTCTGGGCTGATAACGGAACAGAGCTTGGTGAAAAATGGGAAGCTATGAAAGCTGGTCTATAATTTAAGTTTTAAAGAACTTAATTATATATTATAATTTAAGGGCGGTTATTTATAACCGCCCTTTTTATTTATGAGCTCAGAAACAAAACAAATCTTAACTACAGACGGAATACCCTTAGAGGTTAGTCTAAAAAAAGCGGAAAAAAAGAATAAGATCAAAGCTTTCTTGCTCGTTGCTCCTTTATTATTTTTTTTAATTATCACTTATGTTTTTCCAATAGGTGACATGTTGTTCAGAAGTGTTGATGATAAAATGGTAACACAAATGTTACCCAAAACATTTAAAGCAATGGAAAACTGGGATGGTCAAGAGTTGCCAGATGAGGAAGTTTTTGCAGCATTTCATGAGGACTTTATAAAACTAGTTGAAGATAAACGAGAAGGTAAACTATCTACTCAATTAAATTACACTAAAAATGGATTTAAAAGTATTATTAAAAAATTAAGAAGAGCATCTAAAAAATTTGAAGAGGGAAACTATAAAGAACAAATAATGGCAGTACACAAAAGATGGGCTGATGTTGAGTACTGGAGAGCAATCCAAAGAAGAGCCCCTGAATTTACAGGTCAAAAATATTTAAAAGGAATGGATATGTATGTAAATGAGGAAGGGAAAATAGTAAGCGTTGAAGAAGATAGGAGAATTCACAGAGTATTATGGTTAAGAACTCTGGAGATTGCATTCTTTGTGACGGTCTTTTGTTTTTTGATGGCTTATCCAATAGCTCATTTGTTAGCTACTCTGCCAATGAAATATAGTAATTTATTAATGATCTGCGTACTGTTGCCGTTCTGGACTTCATTACTTGTAAGAACTGCCAGCTGGATGATTTTGTTACAACAACAAGGTATCGTAAATGATTTCTTTGTTGGAATAGGATTAGTAGCTGACGATAATAGGCCTGAGATGATGTACAACAAGACAGGAAGTTATGTTGCGATGACACAAATTCTGCTGCCATTTATGGTGCTTCCGCTATACAGTGTAATGAAAACTATCTCACCAAGCTTAATGAGAGCTGGAAAATCGTTAGGCGGTACACCGTTTGTAGCATTTTGGAAAGTTTATTTCCCACTGACGATCCCTGGAATAGGAGCAGGTTGCTTATTAGTGTTCATTTTAGCGATTGGTTATTACATTACACCAGCCTTAGTTGGTGGTGCATCTGGGACTTTAATCAGTAACCAGATCGCCTTTCATATGAAAAGTACCCTNGACTGGAGTTTTGCATCTGCAATGGGANTAATGCTGCTNAGTGGAGTNTTGGTGATTTATTGGCTTTATAACAAAATAGTTGGAATTGATAANATTAAATTNGGATAATTAGNATGGCATTACCAAAATATACTGAACCACATTATAGAATTTGGCATTATATTTATCTAACAATTTGTGCNGCTGTTTTCTTTTTTCTNATTGCCCCTTTATTTGTAATCTTTCCATTATCTTTTAACGCAGAAGAATTTTTAAGTTTCTCTGATGGGATGAAAAGGCTTGATCCAGATGCTTTTTCTTTGAGATGGTATAAAGATATGATTTATGGAACTAAAAATCCTTGGGGATTNGCNGCTAAGAATAGTTTTATTATNGCAATTTTTGCAACAATAGGTTCAGTNATACTAGGAACAGTTGCTGCCTTAGGTTTGAGTAGTAGGCACATGCCTTACAAAGGTTTGATAATGGCTGTTTTAATTTCTCCTATGATCGTACCTTTAATTATTTCAGGTGTTGCAATATTTTTCTTTATGGCAAANGCTGGTTTGGCAGCAACCCATACAGGTATTGTTCTTGCCCATATNATTTTAGGAACACCATTTGTTGTTATCACAGTTACNGCTACACTTTCAGGATTTGATCACAGTGTAACTAGAGCTGCTGCAAGTTTAGGTAGTGATCCAGTAAATACTTTTATGAAAATTACATTNCCACTAATTTTACCTGGAGTTATTTCAGGTGGATTATTTGCATTTGTGACTTCATTTGATGAAGTTGTTGTTGTTTTATTTTTAGCAGGATTAGAAAATACAACTATACCTATTCAAATGTGGACAGGTTTAAGAGAACAATTAAGTCCAACAATTCTAGCTGTTGCGACTTGTTTAATTATACTATCAACATTAATANTAGTAACCGCTGAGCTTTTNAGAAGACGATCAGAGAGGCTTAGAGGNATTAATCGATAGTAAAATAATCAAATGAAAATTAAGAATGTAGTAGTTATTGGATCAGGTACAATGGGTAGNGGTATAGCTGCNCATCTNTGTAATGCCAATATCCCTGTCACACTTTTAGATTTAAAAACTGAAATAAGTCAAAATGCTAGAGAACGAATNCANAAATCAAGACCACCTTTATTAATTGATAAAACCAAAATTGATAATATTAAAGTTGGAAATATATCTGATGATTTCAATGTAGTTAAAGATGCTGATTGGATTGTCGAGGCAGTGGTTGAGAGAATTGATATTAAACATCAAATTTATGATAAAATTTTTGAAAGCAGGAAAGATGGAGCAATAGTTTCCTCAAATACTTCTTCAATCCCAATCAAAGTTTTATCTCAAAATTTAAATAAAGATCAAAAAAAAGATTTTTGCATCACTCATTTTTTTAATCCTGTNNGATACATGGGTCTTTTAGAAATAGTTAAGAATGAAGACAATGATCTAAATAAAATCAATCAATTAAAAGAATTTTGTGAAGTTGAGTTNGGTAAAGGAGCAATTGTTTGTAATGATACCCCTGGTTTNNTNGGAAATAGGGTAGGTGTGTATGCAATGCAAATTGCAATGACTGAAGCATTTAAGATGAAACTTTCTGTGGAGGAAGCAGATGCAATCTTTGGAAGACCTATGGGTATACCTAAAACAGGTGTTTTTGGATTATATGATTTGATTGGAATAGATTTAATGGCAGATGTTTTAAAAAGTTTTATCAAAGAACTTCCAAAATCTGATGAGTTCCATGAGGTTGCTAAAGAAATTCCTTTAGTAAAAAAATTGATTGAAACTGGATATACGGGGAGAAAAGGCAAAGGCGGCTTCTATAGAATGAANAAGACTGATAGTGGAAAAATTATGGAAGCTATTAATCTTGAAACTGGCGAGTATTCAACAAGTCAAAAAATAGATATTAAGTCTGATAAAGTAGATTTAAAGGCTCTAATTAATAGAAATGATAAGTATGGAGACTATGCTTGGTCAGTACTATCCAAGATAATAAAATATGCTTCATCACTAGTTCCTGGGATTACCAAAGAATTTAATGACATAGACGAGGCAATGAGACTTGGATTTAATTGGGCGAAAGGACCTTTTGAGATGTTAGAAGAAATTGGTGTTAAAAATTTCTTNGATAAAGTTGATGAATATAAAGGTAATAATTTTTTAGAAAANNTATCTAATTCTAAAGATGAAAATTTTTATGGTGAAAGGCAAAAATATACATCNATTGAAACTTTAGGTAAGATTAANAAAACTGCCTCAAGTNTTGATGGNAACAGTTCAGCTTCAATTTATAGATTTAANGATTTTAATATTGTTGAGTTTACNACTAAAGCTAATGCGCTCGATTATGACTCAATGGATGCTCTTAAGAAAGCAACTGATAANCCTTTAATAATAATTAATGAAAGTATGCAATTTTCTGCTGGTGTTAACCTGACNTATACAATGGAATTTGCAAATAAAAATGATTTTAAATCGATAGAAAAATTTATTAAATATTTTCAAGAAACTTGCAAACATCTTAAGTACTCTAAATACCCAGTNATATCTGCTCCATCNGGTTTAACTTTGGGTGGNGGTTTTGAAGTTTTAGTACAAAGTAATTTNGTAGCNTCACATACAAATATTGTNATCGGATTAGTAGAAACTATTGTTGGATTAATTCCAGCTGGNGGNGGATGTAAAGAAATGCTGGCTAGATGGTTAAANACTGANGANGCTAANAANGATCCNAAATATGCACCTTTNAAAGTATTTGATATAATTGGNTANGGTAGAACAGCTACGTCNCCNGTTGAGGCAGAACCTTTGAAATANTTATTACCTGAAAATAAAAGAATTATGAATAGAAATAGTTTGCTTGAAGTATCGAAAAAAATCTTAAATGAAAACAAGGACTTTAAAGCACCAAATGAGCTTACATTTAATTTACCTGGTAAAGCAGTTATTGATGATATGAACAAAATTTTAGAAAAACTTTATAATGATAAAGTTATATTGGATCATGGTTTGACTGTAGCAAAAGAATTAGCTCACGTGTTAAGTGGTGGTGAAACTACTAAAGATAAAACTCTTACAGAGGATGATTTGTTTAAATTGGAACTTGATGCTTTTATGAGATTAATTGAAACCAAACAAACTCAAGATAGAATTAAACATACTCTTGCTACTGGTAAACCTTTGGTTAATTAAATAATCTAAGAGTATTTATAAAGTCAGGCCTTAAAACATATTCAGATTTATTTAAGTGTTTAATTTTTTCTAAAGCTTCTAAGCCAAATATTACTTTTCCNATGGGTGTNTATTCTCCTTCATACAAAGGTTCATCCTGAAGAATTATAAAAAATTGGCTGTCCTCAGTATCATATTTTAAAGATCGAGCTAATCCNACNCTTCCTTTGGTGTAGTTAAAATCCTTATCAACTTCAGATTTGATTGTACCTAAACCAGATTTTCCAGTTCCAATTTTTCCATAATCAATGTTTCCTTTTTTTCCAAATTCTACATCACCAGCTTGTACAAGTTTATCTTTAATGACCCTATGAAATGCTACATCATCATAGGCATTAGATTTAATTAATNTTTTAAATCTTTCTACTCCATTTGGAGANATTTCTGGATATAATTCTATAATTACATTTCCACACTCAACGTTTAGAATNGCTATGTTATTNGGATTTTCAAAATTAATNTTATTTGGNTCATAATTCTTAACAAANAAACATTTATCTTTTAAGCAAAACAAAAGAGGTAATTGAAAATAAACCTAAAATTACAACAAATATAAATATTATTTTTTCAGATTTTGAAGCTTTTATCTTTTCAATCATAAAATAAAATTTTCATCTATTTTTAGGAGTCCTTTTTTGATGAATTCAATCTTTTTTTGAAGAATAGGATCAACCGTTGCAGGTAAATTTCCATACATTAAATGAGAAAATACCTCAGCCATATCCTCAGATGCGGTGGATCGNGAGTATTCAGTAATAAAACCAGCTGTTTTAGAATATGTTTCTAATCCTATTTTTTTAGTACACGTAGAACATTCTGCATAATTGAACTCTTTAGGATTAAAACTAGACCAAATTTTTTGGTTAAATATATCTTTGAAACTATCATTAATTATGTGGAACACTTCGTGATGTAACACTCTTTCAAAATATTTATCGTTAAATTTTATATCAACAATTAAAGTTTTCATTACATTATCAGGTATCCCAGCAGTATTGATACCTGAGATCGATAAGTCTTCACACATAACAATGTATTTTAAATTTATTTTTTTTAAAAAGTTTTGAGAATATCTATTAAGATTTTTTTCAATAATCTTATATTTTTTATCTAGGTCTTGNTTTGATGATTTNAAACAATTGATATTATTATCAANACCTATTGTAAATGCTTGTTTAGCATTCAAGTATCTTAATTTNTTTTCAGTTTTAAGATTATAAATNTCCAGATTTGGAATCTTTATTAATTCGTAAATTGTATCTGTTTGGGCTGGAGAAATTAAAAATAAATACAATAAAATGAGCTTTAATAATTTCATAATTAGTATTATTGAAGATATTCCAATTTGTTAGAATGTGATAGAGTTTTTGTNATGAAAAAAAAAAGAAGCAAAGAGCCCATTCAACCAGTAAGTGGTACAAAGGTTCCAAGATTTGCTGGCCCATCAACTTTTGCTAGACTACCAGAATTAAGAGACGTTGAGTACTGTGATGTTGCAATTGTGGGAATACCNTTCGATGCGGGCACAAGTTACAGGCCTGGGGCAAGATTTGGTCCTCAAAGTATAAGACAAGCTTCAAGACACTTAAGAACAAATTATCATCCAAATTATGATGTTGAACCCTTCAAAGTTCAACAAGTTGCTGATGCCGGTGATATTACTTGCAATCCATTCAATATAGATGAAGCAATTAAGCAAATTGAGGAAGGAGCNTTGGATCTTCTTAAAAAAACTGGTGGTATAATTAGTTTAGGTGGAGATCATACAATTGCGTTTCCTTTATTAAAAGCAGTAAATAAAATTAATAATGGTCCTGTTGCTTTAGTACATTTTGATGCGCATCTTGATACTTGGGATACTTATTTCGGTGCGCCTTATACACACGGAACACCTTTTAGAAGAGCACGAGAAGAAAACCTATTCATGGATGATGCTTCAATGCATGTTGGTATCAGAGGTCCGTTGTATAGTAGAGAAGATCTTAAAAATGATGAAAGTTTTGGATTTAAGATAATTCATTGTGATGAGTTTCAAACTGAAGGTACTGATAAAATTGCCGAAAGAATAAAAAAAAGAGTAGGAAATAATCCATTATATTTATCAATTGATATTGATGTTTTAGATCCTGCTTTTGCACCTGGCACTGGTACACCAGAAATAGCTGGCATGACCACTAGAGAAATGGTTAATGTTATTAGAGGCTTGTCTGGTATGAATTTAATCTCTGCAGATGTTGTTGAGGTATCACCTGCTTATGATCATGCTGAGGTAACATCACTTGCAGCTGCTACTATAGTTTATGAGTTAACAAATCTATTTGCAAAAAAGTAAAGAAAGGTTAGGAGTCTCCAATGGAAAATAAAAAAAATTTTTATATTAATGGCAAATGGGTAACACCAAAAAGCAAAGAAGAAATCAAAGTAATTGATCCTGCTACAGAAGAAAATTGTGCAGTTATAACACTAGGCAACAAAGATGATGTAAATGATGCTGTGAATGCTGCCAAAAAAGCTTACAGTTCNTGGGCNTTTTCATCAAAAGAGGAGAGAATAAAATTATTAGAAAAACTTTACGAAAATTATAAGAAAAGATGGGCNGANATTGCAAATGCGATTACAATAGAGATGGGAGCACCAAAAGATTTTGCAACAAAACTTCAAGCTGGCACAGGTGCTGCACATTTAAAATCATTTATAAGATATTTAAAAAATTTTGAATTTGAAAAACCATTAGGAGAACATGCGCCTAACCAAAGACTTATTTATGAACCAAAAGGCGTATGTGCATTAATCACACCGTGGAATTGGCCAATGAATCAGGTTTGTTTAAAAGTGATGCCTGCAATAGCGTCTGGCTGCACTATGGTTTTAAAACCATCTGAANTAGCTCCNTTATCATCAATGATATTAGCTGAGCTTATTGATGAGACTAAAATTCCAGCAGGTGTGTTTAATTTAGTTAATGGTGATGGAGCAACAACTGGCGATGCATTAACAAGTCATCCTGANGTNAATATGATTTCATTTACNGGATCAACTAGAGCAGGAGCATTAATTTCCCAAAATGCTGCGAAAGATTTTAAAAGAGTTAGTTTAGAACTTGGCGGCAAAGGTGCAAATATAATATTTAAAGATGCTGATCCAGATGCAATAGAAAGAGGTGCTTTGAGATGTTTTAGAAACTCAGGCCAGTCATGTAATGCACCCACAAGAATGCTAGTTGAAAAATCAATGTATAATGATGCTGTTGAAAGATTAAAGAAGTATACAGAAAATTTTGAGGTTGGTGATCCAAAAAAAGAGGGAGAGCATATAGGCCCAGTTATTTCTGAAACTCAATACAACAAGATACAAACTTTAATTAAGAAGGGGATTGATGAGGGAGCTAAATTAGTAGCTGGAGGCCCAGGCAAACCGGATGGATTAGAAAAAGGTTATTTTGTGAAGCCTACTGTATTTGCTGATGTTAATAACAAAATGGAAATAGCAAGAACAGAAATATTTGGACCAGTTTTATCTGTGATGCCTTTTGAAACAGAGGAAGAAGCTATTGAAATTGCAAACGATACTCCCTACGGATTAACAAACTATATTCAAACTACAGATAAAGAAAAAGTAAAGAGAGTTGCTAGAAAACTTAGATCGGGGATGGTTGATGTTAATGGTGCTGGTATTGCTGTTGATGCGCCTTTTGGTGGATTTAAACATTCAGGGATCGGTAGAGAAGCTGGTGAGCATGGTCTTGAAGAGTTTCTAGAGGTTAAATCTGTAGGTGGATGGAGTTAATTAAGAGTAGATTTTTTCTTAATTCCCTCAAGAAATTTCAAACATTTTTTAAGTTCATTAAGTTCAATGAACTCATCGACTTTGTGAGCTTGTTCAATAGAGCCTGGCCCGCAAACAACTGTACTAATACCAATTTCTTGAAACAATCCAGCTTCTGTTCCAAAGGATACAACTTCTCTAGAATTATCACCGGTCAAACTTGAGACTAATTCACATGCTTCTGAATTATCTATACGATCAAAACCTGTGACTTCACCTATTATTTCCTTCGTTATCTTTGAATTNGGAAAAACTTTTCTCATCTCTGGTAATAAAACTTCATTTGCATATTCATCTATTTTTTGATTTAAAAAGACACCATCTTCCTTGATGACTGGTCTTGTCTCCCATTCAACCCGACATTTGTCAGCTATTACATTGTGAGCTATACCTCCGAATATTCCTCCAACTTGTAATGTTGAAAAAGGAGGATCAAAAATCGAGTCCTTCGGAGCTCTTTTTTTTAATTCTTCCCTAAGCTCGATTAACTTATTTGCATATTTTGATGCAAATTCAACTGCACTAACACCTTTGTGTGGCATTGAACTATGTCCAGCTAATCCCTCAAAATAAGTAGTATATTCATAACAACCTTTATGTGCATCTATGATTTTCATTTTTGTAGGTTCACCCACAATACAAATTCCATCTTGAATATTTCTTTTTTTAAGTTCTTTAATTAATATTGGAGCACCCAAGCATGCTGTTTCCTCATCAAATGTAAAAGAAAAATGAATATCTCTATTTAAATCAACTTTAGAAAAAACTGGAGCAAACGCTAAAGTACATGCAATAAATCCCTTCATGTCACAAGAACCTCTTCCATAAAGTTTATCTTCTTTAATTGTTGCTTTGAATGGGTCTGTACTCCAACTCTTAGAAACAGGGACTGTATCAGTATGACCAGATAAAATTATTGGTTTAACCCCATTTGATTTTTTTGCTTTTATTGTTGCGAAAAGATTTACTCTTTTTTTTTCATCATCATATGTTTTAAATGAAGTTGCACCCAAATCATTGAGGTATCTTTCACAATAATTAATTAAATCATTGTTATCTTCTCCAGAAATAGTTTTAAATCCAATTAAATCAGATAAAATCTTTATAGAATTCTTATATAATTTATCTAAATTTACTTCTGTACTCATAACTAATAATTAATATAAATATCACATTTATGAAAGAACAAATTACTTACGACATATTTGAGAAAATAGACATTAGACTTGGGACAGTACTCTCAGTCAAAAAAAATGAGAAAGCTAGAAAACCATCTTTAGTTGTTGAAGTCGATTTTGGAAAAAAAATAGGTGTTAAAACATCATCAGCTCAAATTACTCATTTTTATAACGAAGAAAATTTAGTTGGCAAACAGGTGATTGGTGTTTGTAATTTTCCAGAAAAAAATATTGCAGGCATTAAATCTCAATTTTTACTTTTAGGCTCAATAGACTCTGAAGGAAAGGTTACATTAGTACACCCCTCACAAAAAGCAGAGAATGGTTTACCTATAGCATAAGTATGCATCCAGAATTTTTATCTATGGCACTATTTTGGATTGTAGCTGCTTATACACCAGGACCAAATAATGTTGTTGCATCTTATTCTGGTTTTAATTTTGGAATAAGAAAAACAATCCCACATATTTTTGGAGTTACATTTGGATTTACTTCAGTGGTATTTGCTCTAACAATTGGTTTAGTTAATGTCTTTAAACTATTTCCAATTATACAAACTATTTTGAAATATCTTGGAAGTTTATTTTTAATATACCTAGCCTATAAAATTAGCTTTTCAAAACCTTCTGACGAGAAAAAAAATGAAAATCCAATTTCTTTTTTGGATACTTTTATTTTTCAATTTTTGAATCCAAAAGGTGTTTTGATTGGAATTATCATTGTTTCAACATATGTTGAATATGGAGAAAATTATCTAAATTATGCGACTCAAGTTATTTTATTTGCTTTTGTAGTATCTTTATCTAGCATCACTTTTTGGACATTTGTAGGTAAATATCTAAGAAAATTTGCGACAAATGAGAAATTTATTAAATACTTTAATTATGTTATGTCAGTCCTTCTTCTTTTGAGCATAATTACATTTTATATATAAAATATGAAACCGGGAAATAAAAATTCTTACAAATCATTATCTGATCTAGAGATAAATGGTAAAAATTTTAAATATTACTCATTAAAAAAAGCAGAGTTAAACGGTTTGCAAGGTATTTCAAAATTACCAAAATCCCTAAAAGTTTTGTTAGAAAATTTACTTAGATATGAAGACGATGTATCAGTTAGTAAAAATCAAATAGAGGCAATAAAAAATTGGCTTGATACAAAAAAATCCAAAACTGAAATAGCCTACAGACCTGCTAGAGTTTTACTTCAGGATTACACTGGAATTCCAGCTGTAGCTGATTTGGCTGCAATGAGAGAAGCTGTTAAAGAAAAAAATAAAGATCCTAATACAATTAATCCTCTGTCAGCAGTTGATTTAGTTATAGACCACTCTGTTCAGGTTGATCAATCAGCTAAAAAAGATTCATTTGAGAAAAATGTTGATATCGAATTTAAAAGAAATGGTGAAAGATATTCTTTTTTAAAATGGGGCCAAAGTGCTTTTAATAACTTTAGAATTGTTCCTCCAGGAACTGGTATTTGTCACCAGGTTAATTTAGAATATTTATCAAAAGTAGTTTGGTCAGAGGAATATAAAGGAGAAAAGTATTTGTTCCCTGATACGCTTGTTGGAACAGATAGTCACACAACAATGGTCAATGGTTTATCAGTTTTAGGATGGGGTGTAGGTGGAATTGAAGCTGAGGCAGGAATGCTTGGACAGCCTATTTCAATGTTAATTCCTGAAGTTATTGGTTTTGAGATTACAAAAAAATTGCCAGAGGGAACAACTGCAACAGACTTAGTTTTAACAGTTGTTAAAATGTTAAGAGATAAAGGGGTAGTTGGAAAATTTGTTGAATTTTACGGTGAGGGATTGAAAAATTTGACTTTAGCAGATAGAGCAACTATTGCCAATATGGCACCTGAGTATGGGGCAACATGTGGATTTTTTCCTATAGATAATGAAACTTTAAAATATTTAGAATTTTCTGGAAGAGATAAACAAACAGTTGCAATAGTTGAAAGGTATGCAAAAGAACAAGGTCTGTGGTCAAGTGAAGAAATTGAGTTTACAGATAAAATCTCTTTAGATATGTCAACAGTTGTTCCAACTATTTCAGGCCCTAAAAGACCACAAGATAAAGTTCTTTTGACTGATGCATCAAGTAATTTTAAAAAAGTTTTTAAAGAAGCTACAGATAAAAAAGATTACAAAATTTCCAAGGTTAAAGATACAGACTATGAAATTAAGGATGGTTCAATACTAATTGCAGCCATTACATCATGTACCAATACTTCAAATCCAAACGTTCTGATTGGTGCTGGATTACTTGCAAAAAAAGCTGTTGAGCATGGAATAAATGTTAAACCATGGGTCAAGACATCTCTAGCTCCTGGATCACAAGTGGTAACTGATTATTTAGAGAAAGCAGGTCTAAATACTTATTTAGATCAATTAGGATTTAATTTAGTTGGTTATGGTTGCACGACTTGTATTGGTAATTCAGGTCCATTAGCTGATAATATAGTTGAAGCAATTCAAAAAGAAAATTTATATGCTGTCTCAGTTTTGTCAGGTAATAGAAACTTTGAAGGAAGAATTTCACCTCATATTAAAGCGAACTATCTAGCTTCTCCTCCACTTGTAGTGGCTTATGCACTTGCAGGTCATATGGAATTTGATTTATTTAAAGACTCTTTTGGAAAAGACAAAAATGGTAAAGATATTTTTTTGAAAGATATATGGCCTTCAAATAGAGAAATTGAGGAAACTTTGAAGAGTTCCCTTAATGCAGAAATGTTTGTAAAGAGATATTCGAATGTTTCTGAGGGACCAAAACAATGGCAAGAAATTAAAACAGAAAAAAGTAGCATTTATAATTGGGATGAAAATTCAACTTATGTCAAAAAACCTCCATTTTTTGATAATCTTACTGATGAACCAGAGGGCTTTAAGCAAATTAAAAACGCAAGACCATTGTTGATTTTGGGTGATATGGTTACAACTGACCATATTTCTCCAGCTGGAAATATTCAAAAAGATAGTCCAACGGGAGAATATTTTATGAATTATCAAATCCTTCCAAAAGATTATAATTCATATGGTTCAAGGCGTGGAAATCATGAGGTAATGATGAGAGGAACTTTTGCAAATATAAGAATTAAAAATGAAATGGCTCCAGGAACTGAAGGTGGATTTACTAAATTATATCCAGAGGAAAAAGTTATGTCAGTTTATGATGCAGTAGTAGAATATAAAAAAAGAGGGACAGATTTAGTAGTAATTGGTGGTAAAGAATATGGGACAGGTTCTTCNCGAGATTGGGCAGCAAAAGGTACTAAATTATTAGGAGTAAAAGTTGTGATTGCTGAAAGTTTTGAGAGAATTCATAGATCAAATTTAATTGGGATGGGAATACTCCCTTTGCAGTTTACTAAAAACATGAATAGAAAAAATCTAAATTTAGTAGGTTCTGAATTAATAAGCGTTATTGATATTGAAAAGGGTATCAATCCATCAGACAAGGTTAAAATTGAGATAAAATATCTATCAGGAGACGTAAAAATAATAGAAACCCTATGTAGAATTGATACAAAAAATGAGTTGGAGTACTATAAAAATGGTGGCATTTTACAATACGTACTTAGAAACATGATTTAGTTATGGAAGAAGACTTATCAGTAATAAATACCAATACAAAAATTGAAAAGATAAAAAATTTATTAATTGATAATAAAAAACTTTTTATTTCTTTAATTGTTTTATTTATTTTAGTTTTGATATCCTTTTTTGGATTTAAAGAATATCAAAAAAATCAAAAAGTAAAAGTCTCAGACTTTTACAATTCAATAATTATAAAATATTCTCCTGAAACAAGAAATCAAACAGCTAATAATCTTATAGAGGTAATAAATAAAAAAGACTCAACTTATTCTCCATTAGCTTTATATTTTATAATAGATAATAAATTGATATCAGACGAAAAAAAAATTAATGACTTATTTGACATGATAATAAACAAAACCTCGCTTGAAAAAGAAATAAAAAATTTAATTATATATAAAAAGGCTTTATACTTTGCAGATCAAATTAATGAAAATGAATTACTAGCAATATTAAATCCTGTAATAAATTCTGATAGTGTTTGGAGGTCTCACTCATTGTATTTGATGGCTGAATTTTTTTATTCTAAAAATCAAAAACAAAAATCAAAAGACTTTTTTAATCAGATATTACAATTAAAAGATGCTAATATAGATATTTTAAAAGAAACCCAAAAAAGACTCAATAGAGATTTAAGTGATTAGAATATTAATTTATATTTTGATTTTCTCATTTTTATCTAATTGTTCATTTAATAAAAATTCAAAATTATGGAATAAAAAAGAAATTAAAATTGAAAACAAAAAAAATATTAAAAGAATAGTCTCAAAAGAAAAAATAATTGAAAAAGAGTTAAATTCAAATCTCAAACTAGACTTATCTAATATTAAATATAATACTTCTTTAAATAATTATAATGATTTTGGTTTTCAATTATATCAAGGAAATCTTGATTATATTGGTAATTTTAAATTTTCAAGACACGGGAACGATGAATTTTCAAAAACAAATCCAGTATTTTTTGAAAATGGATTAATCTATTTCGATAACAAGGGATCAATTTTAAGATTTGGTAATAACAAAAAGATTATTTGGAAAAAAAATTATTATACAAAATTGGAAATTAAATCTAATCCAAAATTAACTTTTAATATTCATAAAGATAAATTGATAGTAGTAGACAATATTTCAAATCTATATCTCATAAACCTTAATAATGGGAATTTGATTTGGAAAAAAAATAATGATTATCCATTTAATTCAGAAATTAAAATACATAAAGAAAAATTTTTTGTTGTTGATTACCTGAATACTTTAAAATGTTATAAATTAGCTGATGGTTCAGAATGTTGGAATGTCAAAACAGAGGACGCTTTTACAATATCAGATACAAAAAATTCTATAATTGTTGTAAATAACCGACTTGTCTTCAATAATTCAATCGGGGATATTACAGCTGTAGATATAAACACAGGCTCAATAATTTGGCAAACACCTACTCAAAGTAGTAAAATTAAAGATAAAACTTATAATTTTAAAATCTCGCAAATTGTTTCAGACGGTGAAAGTGTTTTTTTCTCAAATAATAACAATGAGTTTTATTCAATTGACTTAAGAACAGGTATTTTGAATTGGCTTAATAATATTAATTCCAGTGTTACACCAATTATTTTGAATAATCTAATTTTTACTGTTTCTAAAGATGGATATTTTTATGTTATTCAAAAAAAACAAGGTAACATTATAAGGATCAATGATATCTATAAAAATTTACAAATTAAAAAATTTAATAAAAAAGAACCAGTGGGTTTTGTAATAGGAAAAGATTTTTTTTACGTGACAAATATGGATGGTAAATTAATGAAGATTAATTTAAATAACGTAAAAATTGTAAAAATTGAAAATATTTCAAAGAGCACAGTTTCAAAACCAATAATTTTTAATAAAAAATTATATGTAGTTAGAAACGGATCTATTTTAGAATACAACTAGAATGTTTTTAAAATTTTTAGAAAAAATTGGAAGAAAAAAAGTTGTCTTAGATAGAGGACCATCACATCCTAAATACCGAGAAGCAAAACCATGGATGAATAGATATTATGTTCTTTTTAGACATAGGCCCAAATGGTTTCCTTTTAATATTCTAATTCATGAAATGCTAGCTGATGACCATGGTGAAGGTGTGCACAACCATACATTTCCATATATTACTATTATACTTCGAGGAGGATATTGGGAAACATTAAGTACTGGAAAATTTTGGCGACCACCAGGTTATATTGGTTTTAGATCTGCAAACAATTTACACAGAGTTGATTTAAAGCCTGGTACCAAACCTTTAACATTATTTTTATCTGGACCATTTGGATTAAGGAAGGGACCAAGATCTGAATATGGAATTGATTTTAAAAGCAAAAAAAATTGATGTCTATTAATCTTGAGGAAAGTTTTAAAACTCATTGTAACATTCAAAAACTAGAAATTAATCCTAACCAAATTCTTTTGGTTAAACAATTAGAAAATTATTACAAAAGAAATTTCAGAAATTTCTTTTTAAATTTTTTTTCAAAACAAAATCTTAAAAAAGGCTTCTATCTTTATGGTGATGTTGGAGTTGGAAAAACTATGATTTTAGATTTTTTTTTTAATTTAATTAATAAAAAAAAAACACGTATTCACTTTAATCAATTTATGTTGAACTTTCATGACTTTGTTCATAAAAATAAAGATAAAAACGAAGAGAATGTAATTTCTTTATTTGTTAATGATCTTAAATCTAAATTTTCATTAATTTTTTTNGATGAATTTCAAGTAACAAATATTGTCGATGCGATGATATTGGGTAAACTATTCCAAGAAATATTTATTCAAAATATAAAAGTGATTGTGACCTCAAATACAAAAATTTCAGACCTTTATAAAGATGGGCTTCAAAGAGATCAATTTAAACCATTCATTAAAATAATGCAGCAGAGGTCTATAGAACATGAGCTTATAATTGAAGATGATTATAGAAAAGCTAAAGAAAATCAAAAACAAAGATATTTTTATCCCTTAAATCAAGAAACAAATTTTAAGATAAATAAGCTATCTAGAATAATTACTAAAGATAAAAAATTATCATCTAAAGTTTTGAATATAAAAGGTAGAAAGTTTGAGATAAAAAAATATTTTGAGGGAATTTCAAGATTTAATTTTGATGAATTATGTGACCGAAACTTAGGAGCTGAAGATTATTTAAAAATAAGCGAGAGTTCTTATTTTATAATTATAGAAAATATACCAAAATTTAATGATATTAATTCAAATCAACAACAGAGATTTATTACACTCATTGATGTGATATATGATAAAAATAGAGCAATTGCAGTTACGGCTGATCAAAGTTTAGAAAAATTAACTAGCTCTAAGTCACTAGAAAAACCGTTTAAACGAACAATTAGTCGTTTATTCGAACTTACATCAAAAGATTTCAAATCATGAAACAGGAATTTTATAATTTACAAATAGATACTGATGGCCAAAGATTGTATGAATTTACAAATGAAACAAAAGACTGGATAAAAAAAAATAATTTTAAAAATGGAATTTTAAATTTAAGTATCCAGCATACAAGCGCCTCAATTATTGTACAAGAAAATGCAGATCCAGATGTTCAAACTGATTTAATTAACTATTTTGATAAATTAGTACCAATGAATAACAAATTATATATTCACACTACTGAAGGAAAAGATGATATGCCTGCACACATAAAATCTGCTTTAACAAATAATCAAATTTCATTAAGTGTTAAAAATAAAGAATTATTACTAGGTACTTGGCAGGGAATATATCTTTTTGAACATAGATTGAATCCACAAACAAGAAGTATAATTCATCATTTTATTGGTGAAGTTTAATTTTTTAAGCTTTGGAAAGCTTTAAGAGCAGCAGCACGAGCCTCTTCATGAACGACAATAGGTTTTGGATAATTTTTTCCAATTATTGTTTTTATAGCCTCTTGATATTTAGTTTCCATTTCCCAAGGCTTATGAATAAATTTTTTTGGAACTTTACTTAATTCTGGTATCCATTTTTTTACATATACACCATCTTTATCAAACTTTTCTCCCTGAAGAATTGGATTGAATATTCTAAAATAAGGTGCAGCATCTGCACCACAACCTGCTACCCATTGCCATTGAGCAACATTATTAGCTTTATTAAAATCAAGTAAACAATTCCTAAAATGTTTTTCTCCTTCAGTCCAATTTATTCTTAAATGTTTTACTAAAAAAGATCCAACTACCATTCTAATTCTATTATGCATCCATCCTGTTTCATAAAGTTCTCTCATACCAGCATCAACAATAGGATAACCTGTCATTCCAGATTTCCAGGCTTTTAAAAACTTTTCATTTTTTACCCAAGGAAACTTATCAAATTCTTTTCTGTAATTTCCTTTTAAAAACTCTGGGAAATAATTTATTAAACTATGTGAAAATTCGCGCCAACCTAGCTCATTAATATATTTTCTATAACCAATCCCTTTAGATTTCATTTCACTACATTTTTTCCAAATTGTATTAACATGGATTTGTCCATGTTTAATATAAGGAGATAATTTAGATGTACCTTCAATTGATGGATAATCTCTAGCAGTTCCATAATCTTTTATTTTGTTTGCAATTAAATTATTCAAGATCTTTTTTGAGTCATTTTCAGATACATTCCAATAATTTTCAAATTTCATATACCATTTTTTTTTAGGTAGAATTTTAGTTGGTTCAATAGAATTTTTAAATAAAGAATAATTTTTTGTTTTTTTCTTTACTACATAATTTTTATGAGGAGGTAAGCCTAAAAATTTTTGTTCAGCATTTCTCCAAAACGGAGTAAATACCTTAAACGGAGTGCCATCATTTTTAGTTACTTCTTGGAATTCATTTAAAATGTTTCCTTTAAAATATTTAAATTCTATTTCATTTTTGATAAATATATCTCTGATTTTCTTTCCCTTTGAAATAACATCGGGCTCATAAATTTTGTTCCAATATATTGAGACATCATCTTTTTTTTTTATTTTAGAAAAAACCTCTAATTCATCTCCTTCTAATATTTGAAGATTAATTTTATATTTTGATAATTCTAACTGAAATACTTCTAAAGATTTATAGAGCCACCATTTTTGCGCCTCTCTTTTATTATCAAAGTCAGTTTTATTATAAATGTATAAAGCTACTACATTCTCATGATTTTGCGTAGCATAGGCAAGGGCAGGATTATGCTCAATTCTAAAATCTTCTCTAATCCATGTAATAGCGTTTTTTGTCATAGAAATTTTATTTTCTACCTTTAGATAGCAGTTGTTTGTAAAGTTTTACATCTGCATTTCCTTCGCATCCAATGATTAGAATATTTGAGTTTTCATTAATATTAAGGAATTTTTTAGCTTTAGTATTGTTACATATTCCTATCAAAGCAATAATTCCTGGAGCTGCACACTCACCACCTGTAATAGAAGTATTGCTAAACTTTTTATCTTTTAATCCGGCTATAGTCTTTGCGATATTTTTATCTGAGATCGATACACAACAATTGCTAGCATTTTTCAATATTTGCCAAGGTATCAAAGACATTTCATTACACGACATTCCACCCATAATACTCTCTTTTTTAATTCTAATCTTTTTTAGTTTATTGCTTTTAATGCTTTGCATTACACAATCTGCTTGATCAGGTTCGACAATTATAATTTTAGGAATCCTTTTAAAATATTTTGCAACGCCAGCAACCACACCAGCTGCTAATCCTCCAACACCTGCTTGAAGAAATATGTGAGTAATATATTGATTAGTTTGTTTGGATATTTCTTTAATCATGATCGAATATCCTGCCATAGTAAGTTGAGGAACATACTTATAATTTTTTGTTGATACATCTTGGACGATTTTCCAATTATTTTTTTTTGATTGTTTTTGACATTCTTTAAGGGAACTTTCATAATCCCCCTTGACTTTTATAACTTCAGCTCCAAATTTCTTAATTTCATCTGCTCTTGTATCACTAACGTATTGGCTAACAAAAATTTTACATTTTAATTTTAATCTTTGTGCTCCCCATGCAACTGATCTACCATGATTACCTGCGGTTGCGGAGGAAACTATAATATTTTTTTTTCCCTTAGATATTTTTTCTACCGCATAAGCACCACCAAGTGCTTTGAAGGACTTTAAATGAAATCTTTTAGACTCATCTTTGTAAAAAATATTATTGAGTTCTAAATTTCTTTGAAGTTTATTAAGTTTTAAAAGAGGAGTAGCCCTATAACTTCTCCAGGTTAAGATTGATTTAAAAGCATTAGTAAGCATTGTTGAGGGCAAATATTTAAGGACATAATTCCTTTTAAATTTAAAATTATTATTGATTAAAAATTTTGTTAGCTTCCAATTCACTTTAGCAATCTAAAGTATTATGGGTTTCCCATTTTGTGACAGGCTTTGACTTATTAAATTTTTCTTTCTTATTAAATTCTTTTATTTCTGAACTTCTTAGTTTAACAAAGCTGTTGATTGTATCTTTACCAAAACTTTTATTCATTTCCTTATTATTTTTTAATTGTACTAGTGATTGTTTCAATTCATTTGGTAGTTTTGGAAGATTAGGATATTTTTTATAGTCTGTGTACATATTACAATGTAAAGGTTTTCCTGGATTGATCTTATTTTTTAAACCATGTAATCCGGCAGCCAAAACTCCAGCTTGTAATAAATATGGATTAGCAGATCCATCCATTAATCTTAATTCAAATCTTCCAGGGTCTGGAATTCTTATCATATGAGTTCTATTATTTCCTGTGTAAGAAATACTACTTGGAGACCATGACGCTCCAGATTTTGTTGGTGGTGCATTAATTCTTCTATAGCTGTTGATTGTTGGGTTAAAGAAAGCAGATAATGAAGATGCATTTTTAATCACTCCTCCCAAAAAATTATATGCCATTTTACTTAAACCAAGATTATCTTTTTTATCTAAAAATTTATTCTTTTTACCCCGCCAAACAGAAATATGTGCATGACACCCATTGCCTGTTAAATTTTGAAATGGTTTAGGCATAAAAGTTGCTCTAAGTCCATGTTTTTCAGCAATTGTTTTTACCATGTACTTAAAAAAAGTATGTCTGTCTGCTGTTGTTAAGCAATCTGAATAACCCCAATTCATTTCAAATTGACCATTTGCATCTTCATGGTCATTTTGATACGGACCCCATTTCATCTCTATCATACAATCACAAATTTCTTTAATAAGTTCATATCTTCTCATTAATGCAGATTGATCATAACAAGGTTTTGATTGTGTATCTCTTGGATCTGCTATGGATTTTCCATCAGCAGAAATCAAAAAATATTCACATTCAACACCCGATTTCATTGTTAAGCCTTGTTTGGCTAGTTCTTGAATTTGTTTCTTGAGCATTATTCTTGGTGAGGCATCTACTGGTTTTCCNTTCATCCAAAGATCAGATGCTAACCAACCGACTTCTTTGTTCCANGGTAATTGAATTAGGCTATCAGGGTCTGGAATACCAAACATGTCTGAGTCTGCTGGACTCATATCTAACCATGCAGCAAATCCAGCAAATCCAGCTCCAGCACTTTGCATTTCCTTAATTGCGTGAACTGGGACTAATTTTGATCTTAATACACCAAATAGATCTACAAAACTTATTAAAAAATATTTAATTTTTTTTTGCTTAGCAATTTTGAATAAATTTTTTGCCATGAATTAGGGTAACATAGTTATTTAAAAAAAGAAAAAATTGTTTCTTTATAGATTAGAAGATTTACTACTAATATTATTATTACTGCAAGTATTACCCCATACTTTGCCTTTGGAAAAGCTACACCTCGCATTTTTCTTGGTCTTAGCTCTTCATTATTTTCATGTTCAGACATTATTTTCTTTAGATTTATTAAATCAAAAAGGGCGCTACAAATAAATGTAGCGCCCAAATTTTTATTTTAAATTACCAATCGGTAATATTACTTTTATGGTCGTTTGCCCCATGTCTTTTTCTCGCCAATCTCTCAAGCTCCTCACTTTCAGATTTTGAAGTTAAGACATGCCATCCTACCCATATGATAATAGCAAGTATTACCAATAAGCCTTCACTAGATCCAGCACCAGGATAAATAGCACCTGCAACTTGATCTGCAGGTTTATTTAGGTGATCAATCCAGTTCGAAACTGTTGCCATATACTCCTCCTTTTACCTGGTTGCGGACGCGACCGCTTTTTCATCTGATTTAGCAGTCTCCATTATTTCATAGTCTAGTCCAGCTATTTCAACTTCACGCGGAATTCTAAGTTTACCCATTCCATGTAAAACTTTAGCTATGACGTAGCCTGGGATTAATCCAAGAACAACAAACATAATTATTGCTCCAATGAACATTCCAAGCGGATTTATAGCAGCATAAGTTGTTCCATCCCACATTGCTCCAACACTATAACCAGATGATGGATAACCATTTAAGACAAAACCACAAATGACTAAGCCGATAAATCCTGCATAACCGTGTACTGCTACAGCACCTACAGCATCATCAATTTTGAACTTACGTTCAACCCAATAATGTAGTTTGTACGAAAGCACAACACCAATCATACCTATGATCATTGATTGAATAGGATGATATAAATCATTACCTGCTGAAGCACATATAATACCAGCTAATCCACTTGAGTATGTCCAGAAAGGATCTCCTTTAGCTATCCAATATCCAGCTAATAAACCTCCTGACAATGACATCAAGAAGTTAAAGGTAATACCACTAAGTGTAGTAGGCGTTACATATATATTTGTTGCAGTCCAGTAAGATATACCTTCCATGCCATATTCAGGTCCTAAGTTAAATATTGGAATATTGCATGCAGCATAGAATCCCCAAAAACCAGTATAAATTAAAAATAATCCAATTGTAACTAGCCAAGGATTTCTTGGTCCAATATTTCTTGGTTCACCACTTGATGAAAATTTACCAATTCTTGGTCCTAAAACCATTAGAACTCCAAGAGCAAATCCACCAGCAATAGCATGAATTACTCCTGATGCATAAGCATCATGATATCCTAAAAGTTTTAACATCCATCCATCAAAGTGCCATCCCCAAGCAGCATCAATTACCCAAAATACAGATCCAATTGCAATTGCAAGAATTCCAAATGCAAAAGTTGTAATTCGTTCAATGATTGCTCCAGAGACAATTGATGCAGCGGTCCATGAAAACAATAAAAACGCAGCCCAAAAGACACCTGATATGTGGTCACCTAAGTTTACAGCCATTAATTGACTTGTGGCTGTATAGAATTTAGCACTAAATGCCGAGTCATCGGTAATTAAAGCGGTGCTTTCATTCATTATTGATGGAGCTAATCCAGGTCCTGTTGGAAAAGCCCAGTAAATCCACCAACCAAACAAAAACCACGTTACTGTTACCAGAGGTATCAGCATTGTATTTTTCATAAGAGTATGTTGGTGATGTTTGTATCGAGAAGCTCCAACTTCATACATACAGAAACCGACGTGAATTAAAAACATCAATACCACTGTTATCCAGTAGTAAAATTCTGTAAATATAGTAGTAAGAGCAGTCAACTGATCAGTCATATCCTCTCCCCATATTAGTTTTTTAAAACCCTATATAATTTTTAAGAGAGAGACAAACAAAACAAAATATAAAAACCCAACAAGGACGTTGAATTAAAAAAAAATAATCAACTTTAGATTGTGGTTCTAAAATTTTAAATAGGCTTTTTTCAAATCAACAAGAGGATGTTTTGGTGACATTTGAAATTTCACCAAAAGTTCTCTAGCAATCATATCTCTATCTTGCTGATTATTTGGAAGTTTGATCGAACTAGGAATTGTAACCCAGCCATTAGCATTTCTACAAAATACAGCTGGTCTACCTTCCTCATAACCCATGTGTACATCTTCTAACCAATTTAGATCATCCCATCCCATCGCATCAATATATTTTTTTAGAAATGGAGTTATTTTAGTATAGTCTGGAAGTAGATTAACATCATATCTATAACCAATTGACTGCCCAATCATCTTTTCTCTAGCAGTTTCTTTTTTCTTACCTAACTGTTGGTCTTTTACAGCTGGTGACTTTGTAACCTTTTTTTTATTTTTTTTCTTTCCCATAATTCCCATTAAATTTTATGGAAGTTATCAACTCCTACAGTGTAATTAGTGCCAGCTAAAGGTACTTTTGCCAACGCTGATGCCTCAGAGGTTAGTGCTGCTAAATCTTCAGGCTCTAAAGAATGTATATTTGTTTTTCCACACGCTCTAGCTAATAATTGAGCTTCCAAAGTCATTGAATGTAGATAGTTATAAACCCTTAATGCAGCATCATCAGGATTTAATCTTGCCCTTAGTTTAGGATCTTGAGTTGCAACACCTACTGGGCATCTACCAGTATGACAGTGATAACACTCACCTGCTTTTACACCCATTTCTTTTTCAAAGTTTGCTTCAGGAATATCTTTATTACAATTAAGTGCGATCATTGAGCCTGTTCCTATGGCTATTGCATCAGCACCCAATGCNAAAGCTTTTGCCATGTCTGCACCATCTCTAACACCACCAGCATAAATCAATGTAACTTTTCCAGTTTTACCTACATCATCCAATGCTCTTCTTGCTTCTCTAATAGCTGCAATTCCAGGAATACCTGTGTTTGCAGCAGCAATATGTGGTCCTGCACCTGTTGATCCTTCCATACCATCTAAATAAATAGAGTCTGGGTCACATTTTGCAGCCATACGAACATCATCATAAACTTTTGATGCACCTAATTTTAATTGTATTGGTACCTTGTTTTTTGTTAGTTGTCTAAGTTCCTCTACTTTTAATGCTAAATCATCTGGACCTAACCAGTCAGGATGTCTTGCTGGAGATCTTTGATCAATCCCTGAAGGTAATGATCTCATTTCAGCAACTTGGTCAGTTACTTTTTGACCCATTAAGTGACCACCCATACCAACTTTTTGTCCTTGTCCAATAAAAACTTCTATTCCGTCAGCTAGTTGAGCGTGATGTGGGTTAAATCCATATCTTGATTGAATACATTGATAAAACCATTTTTCAGAATATCTTCTCTCATCAGGTATCATTCCACCTTCACCAGAACAAGTTGCACTTCCTGCCATTGTTGCTCCTCTAGCAAGTGCAGTTTTTGCTTCATAAGATAAAGCACCAAAACTCATACCAGTAATATAAACCGGTATATCTAATTCAATTGGGTTCTCACATCTTGGACCAATTACAGTTTTTGTTTCACACTTTTCTCTGTAACCCTCAATTACAAATCTTGTTAATGTTCCTGGTAGGAAAACTAAGTCATCAAATGTTGGAATTTTTTTCATTAATGCCATTCCACGCATTCTGTATCTTCCTAACTGCGATTTAATATGTATGTCGTCAATTACCTCTGGGGTAAATATAGCGTTGTGACCAAGTAAACTTTTATTTCTGCCACCGTTAGAACTTAAATGAACATCAGCTTTTCCACCAACGTTACCATTTGATTTTCCATTTTTTTTCTTTTTTTTCTTTGCCATTAAATTGCTCCTTTTTTCTCTGCAGGTTCTAAGTTATCGTAATTCCAAAGTTTTTTACCAGCTACAATTTTTTTCATTTTACTTACATCAAAATTTTCACCAATTTCAGCAACCTTAAGTTTTCTTTTAAGCCAATCTTGATCACTTTTCGTTAATTCTGAATCTACTGCATCACTACCATATGACCCAATTTCTCCACCTACGAAAATTGTCCCATCATACATCGAATCACCTAAATTTATACCAACATTGCCTAATATAATTATTCTTCCCCTTTGCATCATAAAACCAGTAAATGCTCCTGCATCACCACCTATAATTATAGTGCCACCTTTCATATCAATACCAGTTCTAGCACCAACACTCCCCTTACAAATTAAATCACCACCTCTTATAGCAGCTCCAAAACAAGACCCTGCATTTTTTTCAATCACAACTTTTCCAGCCATTAGATTTTCTGCACATGACCAACCAACTCTTCCATTAATTCTCACAATCGGGCCATCACTCGAGCCAATACCAAAATATCCCAAGCTGCCCTCAAAAATTAAATTCAATTTATTTAAAATTCCAACCCCTAGACTATGTTTTCCTTGAGGGTTTTTGATAACAATCGTTCCATATCCCTGGCTCATTAAATCATCAATTTTTTTATTTGCTTCTGCAGCAGTTAAATCTTTCACATCTAGATCGGTTCTTTTATTAAAATCAACATCATACGTACCAAAGTAATAAAAATTTTCTGCTTCATCTGGATTAAAAAATTTTTGCTGAGTTCTTCCAGTTAACACTTCTGAGTGCATTCCCATTGCTTGGGCTTTTGTTTTTTTAGTTACATTTTTTAAATTTGCCATACTTTAACCTCTCCATCGAATGGATCATAAGTATCAATTTCTTGAGGCAAAATTGATCTTATAGCTATTTCTTCTGAACCCATTGCTACCAAATTATCTGACTCATATAAAACTAGAGGTTTTGCAGCCATAGTATCTTTAGCCATTCCTAAAGAGTCTTTTGTAGCAACAAAATAAGTAAATACACCATCTAAACCTGTTAAAGATTCTTTCATTCCTTCCTCTAGTGATGCTCCATCTCTCATTTTTTCGGCAAGGTAAACTGCAATTAATTCAGAGTCACACTCTGACATAAATCTCATNCCNTTATTCTCTAATACTCTTCTATTATTCCAATAATTAGTTAATTGACCGTTATGAACAACAGATACATCACTGAAAGGATATCCCCAGAATGGATGTGCTGACTTAATATCAACGCCTGACTCTGTTGCCATTCTTGCATGTCCAATTGCATGAGTACCAACTAATTTATCAAGGTTATATCTCTTGCANACTGCTTCAGCATTTCCTAAATCTTTAATTACTTCTAAAGACTTACCCATTGATAGAATTTCAACACCAGGCACGCTTTCNATTTTTTGTGAAAACTCCATAAGATCTTTATCGTACTCAATTTCATATCTTAATGAATAAGGAAGTATTCTTTCCTCTTTAATTATCTTTGCTTCCAAATCAGATAAATATCCATCAACTATTTTTTTTCTTTCATCATATACAGAGACATCTTCCATAATTGAAGTACTACCTTCACCGACATTTTCTCCAACTTTAAATCTCATGATAAAATTTTGACCGTCAGTTTTTCCGTATAGAGCGTATCCAGTTGA
>FUFK010043748.1_pt1 | contig 26880 bp, 26 predicted proteins | sample 1021851 | NCBI WGS metagenome assembly FUFK01 (sample SAMEA51879418, study PRJEB19060) | metagenome
GGTCTTGAAGGTTTTTCCCAAGGAGGAAGGGGAGCTACTCGTTATATGTTCAAGTATCCAGAACTTTTTAGTACCGTTGCAGCTGGAGGCGCTTCTTATATGATGGAAAAGCTAATTCAAGGCAATAATGGTATTGAAGATGATCCACGAGATAACGATGAAGCAATTTATTACGTTGGGGAAGGGAATGATGCTTGGTCTCTTGCAAAGGCACATAAGCATTCTGGGAAAAGTACGCCTAAACTTCTACTTTGGTCAGGAAAAGATGATATGAATTTTAAAAGCATAGAGGAATATAGTGCATATCTGGATAAATTACTCTTGGAACACGATTTTTTGGCCATCGAAGGAATAGATCATAATCCTTTCTTATTTTATGAAAAGGCAGGTGAAGAATTAATGCGATTTCATCAGGAAAATTAAATGAAAATTAAATTTTTATTACTTTTGATGTTGTGCTCATTAAATATGATGAGTGAGCATAGGACTGTGATTCATGACGGATTAGAAAGAGACTATATTATTCATGTTCCCTCAAATATAAATCAAGATTCTCCATTAGTAATTGTCATACATGGTTNTACAAGNAGTGCTGAAACTATTATGACTTATTCNGGCATGAANGATGTAGCNAACAGGGAGGGTTTCATTGCTGTTTATCCTCAAGGAACAGTTGGTAGTGATGGTAATACATTCTTTAATGTNGGCTATGATTTTCACTCTGACTCAACTGTAGATGATGTCTCATACATTAGATATCTGGTTAATTCCCTTTCTAAAGAATTCAATCTTAAAAGGCAAAAGGCTTTTGCANCNGGAATGTCTAACGGAGGTGATATGGCATACTTATTGGCCTGCACATCTTCTGATCTATTTGAAGCTGTATCTTCAGTCACGGGAGTCATAATGAAACAAACAATGGATAACTGTGAGATGGATAATCCAGTACCGATATTTGAAATTCATGGCACTGCTGATGACATTTCTTTTTTTGAAGGTGATCTAAATAATATTAGTGGTTGGGGGGCATACTATGGCTTACCAGAAACCATAAACTTTTTTGTTGAAAAATATCAATTGGANNAGAAATCTGAANAANTAATATTAAGTNANGATGANGGAGCAGCCAATNATGTGTTTTTTGAAAGATATTGGACTGAAGGTGTTGAAACTGAAATATGGATGTACANGATAGAAGGTGGTGGACANATTTGGCCAGGAGCAGGATTAAAACTATCTTGGTGGAGTAATCCAATTCTCCGGTATTATTTCGGTTCTGGAGAAAACGAAATAATTGCTTCTGAGGCGGTATGGAAGTTTTTTAGGAAATATCTTTAATTTGTCTGATCCTCTTCTTCCCATTCAAACTTAGGTAGTGTGTGAATAGCATCTGAAAGTTTTTGAGCCCATGTATCTGACATTTCTTTAAAATAGGGTGACTTTAGTTTATACCTTCCTTGATAGTCTAAATGCATTTGATCTTTTTTATAAACTACAAAATCTATTGGTGGTCCTACCGTAAGATCACTTCTCATAGTTGAATCTAGAGAAAGAAGGGCGACTCTAGCTGAATCTCCAATAGGAGTGTTCTTATTGATCATCCTATCTAGGATGGGTTTTCCATACTTTGTCTCGCCTATTTGAAGATAGGGCTGTTCATTGGAGACATAAATGAAATTACCTTCAGGATAAATTAGCAATAAATTAGGCTCTTGATCTTTAATCTGACCTCCTAAAATAAAAAATGATCCCATCAAAGAAGATTGATTCTGCACTTCTAAAGATTGGTTAGAACTAGAAACGCTAAGTCTTCCAATATACTGAGCGACAGCCTCAATGTCCTCACATAAATTCAGATTGATGTCAGGATCATTTGAATTGAGATCCTTTTCGAGTTGATGGTAAACCGCCTGCGAAGTTGCAAGATTTCCTGCTGTGAGTATTACAAAGGCTCTGTCACCTACATTGTAGGTAAACATTTTTGAATAGGTGTTTACATTATCCAATCCTGCATTAGTTCTGGAATCGGAAGCAAATACCAATCCTTCATTTACTTTTATTGCTAGACAGTAAGACATATGATTTCTCCAAAAGCATGCAATACTTATGCCAGTTTAATCTTTTTAGAATTTTAAGTCATTTTTTGCATTTAGAGTCTAATAAAAGGGGACTTAACAAAATTCCTTTTTAATTTTTCTATCCTTATCAAACTACAAACAGCACCTAAAAAGTGCATTATTTACGATAAAGAACCAAAATGTTTTGGCTTGCTTGTTGCATGTATTAATGCGTGGCTATTTCATGGAAAAACTATCCAACTGCACCCTTTTTTGATGAATACTTAAATACATCGCAAAGGTTCAGGACTCATACAAAGAAAATAGGTAAATTTCTAGGATCACTAAGTCCAAATGAACTGCATGAAATCAATAATGCCACAGAGTCAGCTATTAAATCTATGGGAATTTCCTTTCGCATCTATTCTGAGGAGTATGTTGAAGGACAAGACCGGGCTTGGCCATTAGATTTCATCCCAAGAATTATCAGAAAAAAAGAATGGGATAAAGTAGAGAAAGGTTTAGGGCAAAGAGTTAAAGCCTTAAATCTTTTTATAGAAGATTGCTATAACGATCAAAAATTTCTAAAAGAAAGCGACATGGATGAATCTCTCATAACTGAATCTCCTGCATTTAAAGAATACTGCATGGGAATGAAACTTAAACATAGTTCATGGTCTAGTATCTGCGGTTCTGACCTTATCAAAGATAAGGATGGAATTTTCTATGTATTAGAAGATAACCTCAGAGTGCCATCAGGGGTAAGTTACATGCTCGAGAATAGAACGGTTATGAAAAGAGTTTTTCCAGATCTTTTTCAACATTATGGAGTAATGCCAGTTGGTGCTTATCCAACAAAACTCTATGAGACACTTGTGTCTCTGAGTTACTCAAGAAGCCGTCAACCAGAAATGGTTCTCCTTACTCCTGGCATTTACAACTCAGCATATTATGAACACTCATATCTTGCTCAGCAAATGGGCATAGATCTAGTTCAAGGAACAGATTTGGTAGTTTTAAAAGATAACTTCGTTTACAAAAAAACTATAGAAGGTTTAGTAAGGGTTGATGTTATATATAGGAGAATTGATGATGATTTTTTAGATCCCTCGAGAGGAAATAAAGATTCTGTATTGGGCGTTGAAGGCTTAATCGAATCATGGAGAAAAAAACATGTTTCCATAATAAATGCTCCAGGTTGCGGAATAGCAGACGATAAAGCAGTTTACTCTTTCGTGCCTGAAATGATTAAATTTTATTTGAAGGAGGAACCAATTATAGAAAACCTCAAAACATATTTAATGAGTGATAAAGAAAGCTTTGAATTAATAAAAAATAGATTTAAGGAATTTGTAATCAAACCTGTAGCCGAGTCTGGTGGTTATGGTATAGTCATTGGGAAGAGCGCTTCCAAAAAGGAAAAAGAAGAGACACTGAAGTTAATAAGACAAGATCCACGCAATTACATTGCACAACCGCTTGCGCTGTTATCTACCACCCCAACTTATGATAAAGGTTCAATAGAGCCCAGACACTTAGATTTAAGACCATTTATTTTAACGGGTGAAAAAAGTTATGTGACGGTAGGCGGGTTGACTAGGGTGGCTTTAAAAAAAGGCTCTACTGTGGTCAATTCTTCTCAAGGAGGTGGTAGTAAGGATACATGGATAGTAGATAAATAGACATGTTAAGTAGAGACGCAGAGCACTTATATTGGCTTTCTAGGTATGTTGAAAGAGTTGAAAATACAGCTAGATTGATAAATGTTAATTCTGAGCTGATGTTGGATTTTCCCGGTGACAAAACACTTGGATGGCAATCTATAATCGAGACGCTTGATAATGTTGATATTTACCAAAGAAGGTATATTACTTTTAAAGAAGCTAATGTAATAAATTTCCTATGTTATGAAGAAGCAAATCCTAACTCAATTAAAAATTCTCTTATCAAAGCGGCATATAACGTCAAAGAAACAAGAGACTATCTTCCCCAATCTGCAACAGAGCAAGTTAATAATCTTTTAAATGAATTTAACCGAGGAACTTTGAAAGCAAGAAGAGGACAACCAAAAGATTTGTATAAACTCATTGAGGGATCTCAAAGATTTTTTGGCATTATCAATGATAATTTTTCTACTGGATTAGTTTTTGAGTTCATTAGGTTAGGAAGGTATATCGAACGTGTGGATATGATCTCCAGAACTCTTGATACATTATGCGTCTCAAAGAAAAATTCTCAGACACATGACTTCTCAACTCTTGAATGGGCAAGCATGCTTAGAAATCTCTCTGCCCAAGGTGCTTATAGAGAAGAGGCAAAAGGTGAAATTGAAAGAGGCAGTGTTCTCAGATTCCTATTTAAAAATAGAGGTTTCCCAAGATCATTGAATACTTGTCTTAGAGAGATCGATAAATGCGTCGCTGTGTTACCAAATAATAGTTTATTGAAAGAAGAAGTTTATAAAGTTATAGAAAGAATTATGTCATCAAGAGTTGAGAGTTATGACGACGATAAGCTTCATGCCTTTTTGGATAATCTTCAAGGTAAGATTTCTAATCTTGACCAAAGAATACATAAAAGCTGGTTTCACCTGCATGCTTAGTCTAAGCAGTTAAAGAAACTAAAACTTCTCTATTCTTTTCTCCTGAAAAAGGTTTCCTACCATGCATCACCCTGTAATTATCAATCAATAAGATGTCCTGATCTTTCCAATTTCTTTGAAGAGTTAATAGCTCTGCTAAGCTAGAAATCATTTGAAGACTTGAGCGACAGATTTCTTCACCATTACCAAACCTTACTGGCGAGATATCATTATCTGTATTTTTTTTCCATCCTAAAGATGCCGCCAGAACTTGATTAAAGAATGATTTATTTCCATTTTTAAGTTCTTTTATAGCTTTTAAAGTTTTTGTTGTAACCGATAAGTTATCGTCTTCAAGCCAATGCCAAGAATATCCAAGTTCTTTTAATTTGAGCTCGGCCTCTTCCTTAAAGCTAACACCTAGAGTTTTTTGCCAACTCCTTCCTTGTCCTGAGAATAATTCGTCTCCATTGGACATGACAGAATTATAAATAACTCCATTTTTTTCAAATTTGGATATTAAATTTGCATCTTCTTTTAGAAGCTCGGCATAAAGATAATCAGACCTGCATAAAGGAGTTTCTCCTCCATACTGAGATGCAGATTTGCAAAAAAAGAATATATTTTTAGGATACATGGGAGTTTGTGCCATTTCGTGGTGGAGAAATATTTCAATCTCACTCGGCGCTTCATTTGCTGTAAAAACTTTATTAGTTTTATTTATTCTAACTGCATTCGATAGAGATTCTTCATAAGTGAACGTATCGTATTTGAAAGCAGAAACAAAGAGATCAAAATCCTCAGCACTTTTTACCGGAAGGTGACGAAAGAGAACTGCTCCATATTCATCAAGTTGAGATTCAATAGAAACCTTATTTTCATGTATCCATTTCACAGCAGAAGACATTGTTATCAATTCTGTATCTTCTTGTATTTCTTTTAAGAAATCTTTTTTATTCATAAATTGGAAAGAAAGTATTGAAAGCATCCTCACAAAATATGCCTGGATCGTTATATCTTTTATTTACATTGAGGGCTGATATTTTATCTATGATGGATTGTTGTAGTTTTATCCTGGAAGCGGCTAAATTTTCTTTCATACGTATTTCATTAGTGCTTTTAACTACAATTGAAGTACCTCTATTCAGGGCCCATCCCAAAATTAATTGAGCTGGCGTTATACCGATATCTTTAGAAATAGACTGTACAATTTTATTCTTTAAAATTGATTCACTNTCTTCAGCGCCACCCAGTTCCTCATAGGATATAGATCCTAAAGGAGAAAAAGCTGTGACTTCTAACCCGTAGTCTTTAGCTAATCGTATAAGTTTTTCTTGAGTAAGATACGGATGGGATTCTATTTGCAGAATTTCTGGTTTAGTTTCACAGTAGTTCATAAGATCATGCAGTAAACCAGAAGAGTAATTACAAACACCTATATGCTTGGTCAAATTATCTTCTTTTAATGATTCCATGGCGTGCCAAGTTTCAGATAGCGGAACTCTAGATGAAATCATTTTAGGCTCATGGCTATCAGGATCATTGAACCATTCGGGTGGATATCTATTCTCGAAAGGTACAAACTTCAAAGAAATAGGAAAATGAATCATATACAGATCAAGATAATCTAATTGAAGATCTTGCAGCGTTTTTTCTAGAGCCGGTTGTACATGATCGGGATGGTGATAGGTATTCCATAGCTTAGATGTTATCCATAGCTCTTCTCTCGTACACAAACCTTTTTCTAAAGCTGCCTTAATTCCTTGGCCAACCTCCTTTTCATTACCATAGTCAGAAGCTGAATCTAAGTGTCTGTAACCTAATTCTATTGCTTTATAAACTGCAGTAGAACATACATCTTTTGGAACTTTCCAAAGCCCAAAGCCTACTTTTGGCATGTCTTTTATTGATTCGTAATTCATATTTTAATTTAAGAAATTTTCCAAGAAAACGGGACTGCCTGTTTGAATGGATTCTTGCGCAGCTAACCCAAGAATAATCGAATCAAGACCTTTTTGGCAATCTACAAGTGGTTTCTTTTTATTTTTAATACAATCTATTAACTCCAAATGTTCGATATAACTAGCACCATGATGAAAACCTACTTCTTTCACTCTAGGATCATCTTTAACTAATATGGTCTCAAGTGAATAATTTTTCCTATTGGTCAATAATAGTTCATTGCCAGGAATATATGTTTCTAACTTACCTTGATCTCCAGTAAGTACAATCTCTTGTTCATATTTTCCCGCTTCTGCAAACATACACAAATCAAGCATAGCTCTTTGTCCATCCTGATAGTCTATGATCACAAAAGAATTATCAATTATGTCCGGAGTTTTTCCATCATATTTTTCATCCAAATGGTTTACATCTTGACCTCCAGAAGCATAAACTTTTATAGGTTTACTCGGGACTATTAGATTCATCAAATCAAAGAAATGACAACATTTTTCAACTAGTGTCCCACCAGTATTTTCATTAAAACGATTCCAATTACCAACTTTTTTTAGAAATGGAAATCTATGCTCTCTAATTGATAGCATTCTTATGTCACCTATCTTTTCNATATGATTAATCAAAGATTGAATAGGCGACATAAATCTATATTCAAGGCCAATCCAAACCAAACCCTTGTGTTCTTTACTTTTCCTCAGAACTTCTAAGCCGTCTGAAAGGTTTGTGCACATGGGTTTTTCAAGTAATACATGTTTATCTGTTTTGAACAGCTCTCTCATGACCTCAATATGAGTAAAGTTTGGACTAGCGATCACAATGACATCAATATCTTTTTGAACCAAGAGCTCTTTATAGTCTTCATATAACCTAATTTTGAATTTATCTTCACAAGCCTTACGGGCCCATTTCCTAGATTTCTCATTAGGATCGGCAATAGCAACTATGCTTACATCAGGTATTTTTTTGAGATTACGGATGTGTTCGCAACCCATCATCCCAGTGCCTATGACTCCATAATTTAATTTCATAAATATTCGATTCTTCTAAACTTTTATATATTAGGTATCTATACTGAGTGTGCCTCAACCTTAACAGTAAATATAATAAATATCTTTAGTAAATATTGAGCAAATTAGAAAAATTTGAAGTCGATTGTTTGGTCATAGGAGGAGGAGTCTCCGGAATAGCTATCGCAAGAGAGCTTTCTTCAANATTTNATTCAATATCTTCCTTATTGAACGGAACCTTCACATAGCACAAGAAACCTCTAGCAGAAACTCCGAAGTCATACATGCTGGTATGTATTATGATTATGGTTCTCTCAAATCAAAACTTTGCTTGAAAGGCAAAGAATTACTTTATAAATATTTGCAGGAGAGGAAGATTGAGTTCAATCGTTGTGGAAAATATATCTTATCTTCAAATGACGAGGAATCAGAAACCTTAAACAGTATTTATGAGAATGGCCTGATTTGTGGGGTAAATGATTTAACTTATGATAATTCTTTAAAATCTAAATATCCTTTCCTGCATTACAAAGAAGCTATATTTTCTCCTTCTACCGGAATTTTTGATAGTCATTCCTTNATTCATTCTTTAAGTAGAGATTTTCAGAGCNTGGGTGGGAATATACTGCTAGGCAATGAAACATTAAATGTGGAGCAATCTTCCAAAGGCTATGAAGTTTTTATACAGGATAAAAATACACAAAACCAATTTGTTGTTATTACTAATATTCTTGTAAATTCTGCAGGACTTAATGCAGTTCATATCGCAAATCTTGTTAATGAAGGAAATACTTATCAAGAAGAATTTGTAAAAGGTGAATATTATATTTATCAAGGTAAAGAAAAATTAGAGAATCTGATTTATCCAACTCCATCGGAAAATAGTTTAGGCCTTCACGCAACAATAGACCTTGGCAAAGGTATCAGATTTGGGCCTTCTGCATATGTGGTTAATGAGATTGACTATAGTCTCTCTTCACATCAAAAATCTCGTTTTCTTGAAGCTGTTCAGTCTTATTGGCCCAGCATCCAAGCTGAAGATCTTACACCTGGTTACTCTGGGATAAGACCTAAACTAAAGGGAATAAAAGACTTTATTATAGATTCTGGCATAGTGAGTGATAACCAATATGTAAATGTTCTTGGCTATGCCTCTCCTGGCTTAACTTCATCTTTGGCATTGGGAATTGAAGTATCAAACTTAATAGAATAGTTGTCATCTAAGGCCACTACCAAGTTTTGTATTAGACCATAGGATTTTATTATCCCTAGCGCTCACAAATTGATAATTAGCACTATTATTATTTACTATCATTTTTAGATACCCCGGAGTCTCTATGTTGAATTTACCCGAGTCTACCTCGGCGGGCGAGCCACCGGGAAGAGCGCCAGTAGCGCTTATGAGTTGAAGAGTGTTTTTATGATCACCTTCATCTGCTAATACATGATTATGGCCTGTGATATAAATATCAAAAGTTCCAAAGACATAGTTTTCTAGAAACATTGCTAACTGCGGATTGGCCCTGTCTCTATCACCTGAACTAAATAAAGGATGATGAGCTACTGCGATAGAAAAGTCACACTTTTCTTTCAGTTTATCTACTTCATCTAGCAACCATCTAATCTGACTGCCTCTCTTATAAAAATAATATAGCTTGTCGAAAATAGTCGTATCCAGAACAAAAAAACATGTTCTTCCAAATTTTTTGGTATAGAAATTACTAGGATGATTAATAGATGGATAATTCTTTGCAACTTGAAGATATACATTTGGATCACCCTTNTAATCATGGTTACCGACTGCTAAGTAAAAGGGAATTTCAGTTTCTAGAAATGGTTTGAAGGGTNTTAAAAAACTTTCTTGTAGTTCTGGATCATCTAATGATTGGACTCCAAGTTGTGTTATGTCTCCTAGATGCCAGACCATGGAACAATCAGAATTTGCCAAAGCTTTTACAACCATTTTTTGAGTTGGATTTACTTCCCCAGCATCTCCTACAAAACAGTAGATATTCTCTTCTGAGAGAATAGATTTACTTACTATCATTAGAATTAACAATAAGATTATTTTCAAAGATTTACCGTTCATGATATCAATAACTCTCTTCTATCATCTTTCCCATTGTCTTTATATGAAATTTGAACATTAAAATCGGCAGAGGGAAGAGTTCCTTTACCATTTTTAGGCCACTCAAAGATTGAGACTGATTTAAGCTCTTTAAGGTATTCTTCTATGCCAATTTCTTCTAGTTCTATCGGTTCAGAGATTCTATAAAGATCAAAATGAAAAACTCTATATTTATCTGTTTCGTGTATTTCAACAATATTGTAGGTAGGACTTTTAACCAACTCTTTATAATTAAATCCTTTAAGAATTCCTTTAGTGAAAGTGGTTTTACCTGCTCCCAGTTCGCCTTCTAAAAATATAATTATTGATCTATCAGTTTTAATTTTACTAATTTCTTGTGCTAGCTCCTCTCCGGCTGTGATGGTTTCATTCTCATTTGAGGTAACCATAACTCTAGTCATATTTCAGTAAATATCTTAACTCTTCAATCACATCACTTGGCGTCAGTCCAACTTCACCCAAATCAAATGAAGCTTGATCAGCTGCTTTGGCATGCAAGTCTACGCCTACTTCACAGGCTTCCTTTGGTGTTAGTCCTTGGGCTAACATTCCTGCAATGATACCCGTTAAGACGTCACCCATACCTCCNGATGCCATTCCTGGATTACCAGCATTGCAGACTCCCCATTGCTGAATCCCATTTTTTTTGTGACATATGACAGTTCCTGATCCTTTCAATACGACGGTTGCATCGAATTTTTTTTGAATCTTTGCTGAATAAGCAAATCTATCTGATTCAATAGTTTCTACACTTGTATTCAATAATGTAGCAGCCTCTCCAGGATGAGGGGTTAAGACCAAATGCCTCGGTAATTTACNAGATAGTTTTAATTTGGGTAAAAGATTTAGTGCATCGGCATCCATAATGACTACAACATCTCTTTTTTCAGCTTCCCAAAAAACTCTTTGTATCATTTGTTCTGACCAAGCTGTCTGCCCGAGACCTGGACCTATTGCAATTACAGTTGGTTTAATTAGATGCTCTTCTAAATCTTGCCCAGAATCTACTCCTTTCACCATCACTTCAGGGCATGAAACTAAGCTTGCATTAACATGTTCAGGCCTTGTAACTAAACTGGTTAATCCTGCACCTGAATAAACTGCTGCTTTTGAAGCGAGTAGACCAGCTCCACCCAAACCTCTATCCCCGCCTACTACAAGAACATGCCCAAAATTTCCTTTATGGGCNTCTTGTTCTCTGTAAACCACCTTATCTAAATTTTCTTCAAAATTAATGATGGAACTTGTGGANGTTACTTTAGAAAATAATTGTTTTGGTATTTCTAGATCAGAGTACATTACTTCTCCTGACACTTTTTTCCCAATTGAGGTAAAGCAACCTCTTTTTTGAGCAACAAAAGTTATAGTGATGTCTGCATAAACACAAATATCCTCTACTTCCCCTGTATCTGGATTAACACCAGATGCTATATCTAGAGATACAACTGGTAATTTGGTACCCAATCTATTCAAGGCCAATATGGAGTCCTTAATATTCTTTCTTAGATTACCTTTTATGCCAGTTCCAATCAGCGCGTCTACTATGACCGCTTTCCTAGAAACTTTTAACTTTCCAATAGAATTGATAGAGATAATTCTGGCCTTGGACGCCTTCATTTCTTTAAATGCTTTGCTGGACGTTCCCTTAATTTCTTTAGAAGGACAACAAGTAACTATAGTCACATTCAGGCCAAACTCTTTTGCTAAGCTTCCTAAAAGAAAACCATCTCCAGAGTTTTTTCCTTTTGCGCAAAAGATAACCAATTCTTCTAGTGGTCCGAACTCCTTTAAAATTACATCTAATGCAAATTCAGCAGCCCTTTGCATAAGTGAATAACCTGATATTTCTTTTTCTTTTATTGCAAGGTTATCAATTTTTTTTGTTTCTTTGGCGGTATAAAGTTTCATTCCTAGATTAATTCTTTTTTTTAATTATAACTCTAAGACATACTTTCCTTCAGCGATTGTAAAAGAAGATATAAACTAGATAATAGATAACAAGGATATAAAAGATATGAGTGATATTGAAATTAAACTTGAACCACAAGATGAATTTAATCATCAACCCGATGAAGCCTCTAATTACAACGAAAGTATGTATTTCAATGTGTTTGACCACAATAAGAAAATGGGTGGCTGGTTTAGACTGGGCAATAGACCTAATGAGGGATATGCAGAGATGACTTGTTGTATATATCTTCCTGATGGAAGGATTGGTTTCATGTTTGGTAGACCTGAAATAACAACAAATGAATTTTTTGACGCGGGTGGCATGAAGTTTGAGGTAATTGATCCCTTCAAGTCATTAAAAGTTCAATATAAAGGGAAGATATTACTATTAGACAATCCTAAAGATATGTTAAACCCTAGCAAAGCATTTAAAGAGAATCCAAGAGTTGAATGTGAAGCTGATATAAATATTAGCGGCATATCCCCTATGTTTGGAGGGCAGGCAGTAAGAAAAGATGGGAGGCCTTTAGAAAAAGATCCTGAAAAAAGTTTTTCAAAAGCCCACTATGAACAACATACGTCTGGAAAAGGTGTTATTAAAATAAATGGTGAAGAATGGACTATCGATGGCCTAGGGCTTAGAGATAAAAGCTGGGGTCCTAGATATTGGCAAGCAATTGAATGGTACAGATGGTTAACGATTAATATAAATGACGAGATAGGGTTTATGTTTAGTATTGTTCACCAGAGCGAAGATTCTGAAAGAAGAGGAGGGATTGTTCTTAAAGATGGNAAATATGAGATTGTTAAGGACTGCAAAATAGAGACTGAATATGATGATGATCATTTTCAAAAGACTTTTACGGCTTGGGCAGAAACTGATGAAAGTGAATATGAGGTTGAAGGTAAAGTTATTTCTTTGATTCCCCTCAGAAACAGAAGAAACACTCCTGCAGGAGATAGCCTTGTCACAAGAATTACTGAAGGAATGACTCAGTACACATACAAAGGTATTGTTGGTTATGGTATGTCTGAATATTTAGATCAAGTAATTGATGGTAAGCCTATTGGACCATGAAGATAAGTGTAGTTGACCAATCTCCTATTTTTTCTAATTCAAGTGCAGATCAAGCAATCAAAGACACTAGAGAGTTAGCTAAATATTGTGATTCTTTGGGATTGAACCGATTTTGGTTAGCTGAGCATCACGGGTCTTCTTCATTTGCTGGATGCTCACCTGAGATATTAATACCTAGTTTGGCATCAGAAACAGAATCGATTCGCATAGGCTCAGGAGGGGTTATGCTTATGCACTATAGTCCCTACAAAGTAGCAGAAAATTTTAGACTCTTAGAATCATTATTTCCAAATAGGATTGATTTGGGTCTTGGAAGGGCCCCAGGAAGTGATGCTTATCAGGCTGGTGCGCTTGCTTATGGCTCAAAGACGACTGGACCAGAATTTTTTCCAACAAAGATGAATGATTTAAAGTCCTTTCTAGAGGGAAGTGTTTCATCTACAAAATCTTTTGAGTCAGTTAATGTTACTCCGGGGCTAGGTGAATTGCCCGAAGTTTGGCTATTGGTATCCTCAAGACAGGGGGCAGAATATGCCGCCCATTTTGGTTTACCTATGGCACTGGCGTATTTTATTGATCCTTCATGCATAGACCTCGCAGATGTTTATCGCGATAACTTTCAGCCATCCATTTTTGCAGATAAACCAAAAATAAGTGTGGGCGTATTTTCTATCTGTGCTGACACAGATAAGGAAGCAGAAGAATTATCTTTAAGTGCAGCTGCATGGAGACTTAATTCTCAAAAAGGGATTTTTGGAACATTCCCAACTTTGGAAGAAGCAAAGGACTCTATTAATGGCGATCTTGCGAGAACAAATGATAATAGAACTTTTGTAGGTACCGCACAGACTATAAGAGAGAAGCTTCAACCAATTTTGAACAAAGTTGAACCTGAAGAGCTAAAAATCATCACTATATGTGAACCCTTTTCTGCCAGAGTGAGATCCTATGATCTAATTAAACAATCATTTGCTCTTAACTAACTCAAAAAATTTAATATAAATGGAACTATTTAAATCTCGTCTTTTGAGTGAAGGCAGTATTTGGCATATAGGGAGTCTTAGCGCAGTCTATTTATCTCAAGGACTCTCTGGAGGCACTTTATTTGCCTTAACAACATATCTTGTATCTATCGGTGCTTCCGTAAAAGATATCTCATTATTGTTATCTATAACAATGGTTCCGTGGACACTAAAAGTATTTCTTGGGCNAATTATTGATTCATTTACTTTAAGTAGATTCGGTAGAAGAAGATTTTGGATATTGATCAGTCAGGTTGCAATGATGTTAGCTGTCTCACCTTTAATCTTTATTGAGGTGACGCAAGTTAACTTCATCCTTATAAGTTTATTGACGCTTCACAACACGTTTGTAGCAATATCAGATATTGCTATAGATGCCCTTGCTGCAGATAGTTTACGTAAAGATCAAATGGCTAATGCAAATGGTTTCATGTGGGGGAGCAAGACCTTAGGTAGAGGTTTTGGGATGGCTTTGGCCACTTCTATTTTTTATGGGTATGGAGTTAATGAAGGATTCTTAGTCTTGATTTTATTGATGTCCTTAGCTTTCCTATTTCCGATTTTTTCAAAGGAGCTTTCCCATAAGGCTGGGCAGCAAGAGCAGTCCTATAAAGATCGACTTACACTTAATGAATTACTTAAAGGAGTTAACCAAAGCTTATTAAATAGAAGTGCATTTGCAGCAATAACATTTATGCTTTTCTCAAACATCGGATATGGAATATTTGATGTAATTTACAACGAATTCTATATTAAAGTTCTGGGTTGGACTGGAGAGGATATAGGCTCTTTACGGCCCTATGGCATGTGGTTAGGAGGATTGATAGGTTTATCTGCAGGTTTATTAACTATCTATATTTCAAAAAGATTTCTTCTACTATTTTTTATTACCGGACAAGCTTTTATCTTTCTCGCGGTAAGTAGTTTTAGTGCTGAGACTTCTGATCTGATTTCATCAATAGCTATCATTGGTGTAGATGCAGTTGACGCAGGATGGTCAGTTCTAATATTTTCTATTTTAATGGCACTTTGTACTTCAAATACCAGCGCGACTAACTTTGGGATTTTTATGGGTTTTGGGAATATATCCATGTTGATAGGAAACAACATCGCTCCCCTAGTTTTAGGTTCAGGAGATTATAGCTTTGCTTTTATAATTGCTGCTTTAACGCTAATTCCTTGTTGGCTTTGTGGTTACTATTTAACTAAGACTTAATCAAATTTTCTTTTATCAAACTTCATCAATAAATTCGGAAGAAATAAGAAGTTAATTATCAATCCACCTACAAAGCAAATAACAGAAAACTTTGCAAAGTCTTGTATGGGTATGAAAGTCACAAGATTTAATACGCTAAATCCTAATGCAAGAACAACGGTCATGATTATTAAAGCAAAACCAACAGTTTCAAAAGAATAGATAACTGACTCTTCCACTGATTTTTTTAACTCTTTTCTTGCAAGTTCATATTTACTGAGGAAGTGAACTGTAAAGTCTACTATCACCCCCAAAGTACTACCCATTCCCACTGCAACCATAAATCCAACTTCCCCTACAAATAGTCCCCATAAGCCAAAACCCATTCCTATCGGAAGAATGTTTGGAAAAATTGATAGTGCGGGCAATAAGTAGGATCTAAAAAATAATCCAATTATTAATGTGATCAACAAAATACCTATAAATAAACCATACAAAAGAGAATTAACGATAGCCTCAGTCATATATGTAAAAATAACTCTAAAGGAACTGGCTTCTGAGATCATATTCTCAAGGTTATTTTGTTGAAGATATCCCAGTACTTCATTATTAAATTCCTNGAACTCATTGGCACTCATATCTTTTAGAGTTGCAGAAATTTTTGTTGATTTCCTATCCTGGCTAATTGAGCTATTCAAATCTAAGCCCATGGGAAGAGACATCTCGTAAAAAAATAAGTATTGTGCCGATAAGTCAGCATTTTCAGGGATTTTCTTCCATTCAGGATCATCCCCATGCATACTTTTATTGAGATTTTTCATATTATTAGCTAACGAAGTAACATGATTAACTTGTTCTCTTTCTTCTAGCCATACAGAAAATTTATCTAGAATTTTCAGGAAATCAGGATCTGAAACTTGTCCTTCTTCATTAGTTGCCAAAAAATTGACTGGAAAAGTAACACTCAGCTTTTCATCTAACCACAAAGTGTCTGAAGAAAAAGAAGTAAATCCTTCAGCATACATTTGAGTAGGATTTTCATCCAATTCATTCATAGGTATACAGAGTAAGATTAAAAATGAAATTGAAGTAATAGAGAAAATAAGTTTATTGCCATTTTTGAGAATAAAAGAACCAACAGAGGTAGAGAATCTAGTTTGCTTTGTAACCTTAGAAGCTGTCTTGACTTCAAAGAAAGATACAATAGGTGCTATAAAAAAAATTGTAAAAATAAAAGCAAATCCAATCCCAATAGCTACTGCATTTCCTAAATCTCTTAAAGGAGTGACTTCTATGAAATTTAAGCACAGGAATCCAATACAAGTAGAGATAGTCGTTAGAAACAATGGTTGAATATTCATTTCAAGGCTCTTTTCCATCGACTCTTTTGAAGATATGCCTTTGATCCTATTTTGAAAGTATATTGAAAATAGATGAATACAATCTGCAAGTGCCAGGGTAATTATGAGGATAGGGATTGTTGAAACCATTTGATTAAGAGGATTGCCTAATAACCCGATTGAGCCAAATGTCGCTATCAGACTCATGAGAATAACAACGAAGGTAGCAAGAACAGCCTCATAGCTCCTAATCATCAGAAATACAATAAGAAAGATGAGCAACAACATAAGCGGCATTACTACTGGCATCTCTGCTTTCACAATCCTCGGGCTTATATAGTCCAGGTAAGGATTTCCTAGAAGTCTAATGTCTAAATTTTCATTACTCTCTTTTATAGGTTCTATGAATCCCAGAATGTAATTAATTAACTCAGTATTCTGATCTTCTTTGTTAGGTCCTGGAGGATCAACGATGATACTTACCACAGAAGTCTTTTTATCTTCTGAGATAAGGGACTTATAAATTATGTCTTCGCCAGCAACTAAATTCTCTCTTTTTTCAAAGAATTCAATGCTTTTCTTTTCAGCTTCTTCTATGAAAGGTTCTACTATGAGATCATCATTGACCGATTTTACGTATGAATAGTTTGTAAGACTGTCCACTCTGACCGAGTAAGGTATTGTCCATGACTTTTTGGTAAGTTCTTCTATTACTTTTAAACTATCGCCATTAAACAAAGTTCCTTCATTAGAGTGCACTGCAATTATTAAGTTGTCAGTGGGAATGAACATATCATCAATTTCGTTATAGCGAATTACGGCAGGATGACCTTCTGGAAAATAGGTTTCTAAATCAGGATTAAATGTTAATTTTGTTAATCCAGTTGCTAGTAAGCAAACCACGATTAATACTAGACCAATAGAGAGATATCTATATTTGATCAATAATTTCGCAAAGTCCTTTTTATCAAAGATTTTCATAATCCTACAAATAATAAATGAATTCTGCTCTCAAAAAGTCATCTTCCATGAATGCTTGAAATAGTTTTTGCTTACCATTATCTTCATCAGTATCATCAAAATAGACTCCTTCCAGCGACAGTAGGCAACACTCTCCAATTCTTCTTGAAGCCTCAAGGAGAAATCCCAACTCTTTTGACCTATCATTGATAATGAATCCGGAAAGAATTTGGGAATCATAGATATCATTAAAACTAAACCTAGTCCCAAGAACAAAAGGGGAACTTTCTAATCTATCATCATGATTGAATTCGACCACCCAACCTAAATCCATTCTTGTTTGAAGAAAACCAACTTGCGTCAATTCAAATCCATAAGTTGCAGCAGTATATCTATCACCATGTCCGGACCGAGAAATTACTTCACCCTTGATTGCGAGATTATCCAAAAGATATTGAATCTCAAGTCCAGTTTGATCTATAACTTCATATAAAGGCACAAGTGCATTNATTTNATTAGGAGANGGCAAAAATCTAGGTTCTCTTGAAGTGCCCGAAAAATGAGAAATTGCTATATCCAAATCATCGTAATAATTTGACCACCTAAAAGCAAAGTCGACCCTTTTATTTTTTGATGACGATGAATAAAGTGAATTTTTCTCATTTATCGATAAAGGTAATCTCAGCCTACCCTTTGTCCCAGAAAAATTTCTTTCCCGAAATCCTAATAGTGCATAAATATCTAGAAGGCCCCATGGTCTTTCAAATGAGATTTTTATCATAGGCTGACCAAGCTTTTCTTCACCATCAAACCCCTCTGTAAAATCAGTCTGATTGACAATGTCTACCCTGTGCGAAGTTTCAGTAACACCCCAGAACTCCTTGCTTACACCGAATTTTATTTCCTTGTCTTCAAAGATATTAATTAAATATAGTTCCTGGATATCGTTTAAATTTCTTCCTGAATCTTCACTGTCCTTTCTCAGTTTTGCCTTGAAATGAAATATCCTATTGGAGTCTTCTTTAAAAATTTCTGGGGAAAATGAGAATGATGAGTGATTCTTTTTTTGATCCTGCAGCCCAACATTAAAAAAATACCTATTATCAAATTTGAGCTCGCCAATTATTTCTCCAAAAACAAGCTGTGCAGGTAAAATGCTCATCACTAAAATACTCTTCAGCATAGACTACCTTGATCTTTTCAAACTATTTTGTGAAAAATCTCTATCAGTAAAACCATTTTTAAGTTTTACATCATCGAATAACAAAATAGATCTCTTACCATTCTGATGATTTATCATTTCAATTTCATGCGGCTGCCAAAAGAATCCTTCGTATTTTCTGTAATCTTTAAATAGCTGTGTTTTTAAATGAAAAGATTTACGATCAAAATGATGTATTTTTTGTACAAGATAATTTTCTTTATCTATCCAAACTAGCTGTTTTGTATATCCCGAATAGGGATCTAAAGGTTTCCTCTCTACTACATGGCAAGGCTTTTCCTGATAGATTTCCTCTTTTAAGTAAACATAATCGTATTTTTCAACTTCCTGAAAAGAAAAGTCCTCAAATGAAAATTCACTCCCCAAAAAAGGCCCTGATTTATTTTTAGATGCAATTCTTTTGACTCTTTTTAGGGCTGGTAAGTACAACCACTGATCATCTGCTTTAACTTTGTGAGCGTAAGATAATATAGCTACTCCCTTAACATCTCTTGGACTTTCAAATATTGCAATAGACTTATCTCCGTCGGTAGGAACTTCTAATCTCTTAAATCTCAGTTTTCTGGTGACAACCTCACCCCGTTTGTTTATTAAATTCATAGTCATCGATGAGGAGCTATCAATAAAATCATCATTATTTTTATCACTGAGGATAGCAATTTCCAGACCTTTATTAGCAAACAGATTTTCAGTAACGCTGGCTAATATCATTGCCATCACTAAAGGAGTAAATTGTTTGTTCTTTAGATGACTTAAACCTTTCATATACAATGTTATTTAATATAATTTTTATTTTAGATAATTTTTTTGAATACTGGAAAAATCTAAATCACCCAATCCTTTTTCGTTTAAATCCTCATATAGCTCTTTTACTAGTTTGCCCATAGGGATATCAGATTTGGATAGTTCGGACAACTCGTCAGCAAGTCTGAGATCTTTCAGCATTAGCGAATTTAGGAAGCCGCCATCATAATTGTCACTAGCCGGAGTACCTTTCATAACACCAGGGTAGGGGTTGTACTTTTCAAGAGACCAGTTACCACCAGAGCTATTTTTCATAATTTCAGATAGTGTTTCGGGATTTAACCCATTATTTACTCCCATGGCTAAAACTTCTGCNGTTCCACTCATATGAATTGCTAAAAGCATATTATTGCAGAGTTTAGCTATTTGTCCTGAACCCGAATCTCCTGCATAAAAAGTATTTTCTCCCATGATATTAAATAAATAAGAGGCTTTCTCAAGATCAGATCTGCGTCCTCCCACAATAAAAGTAAGTACTCCTAATTCAGCTCCTTTAACTCCTCCAGACACTGGTGCATCCAGAAAAGAAAGTTCATTCAAATGTGCCTTATGGGCAACCATCTTTGCTAGATTTGGACTTATTGTTGACGATTCTATGATTAAAACTTTTTTATCGAGGTTTTGTAATAAGTCGCCATCTATAAATATACCTTTCACAGCACTATCATTAGGAAGCATGGTAATTAATGCATCGATATTCTGTACCACATTATTTGGGCTATCTTTTACATCCATCCCGAGCTTTTTGGCCGCCTCTAGCCTCTCTAACGATATATCATAAGCATCTATTTCAAGACCTGCTTTTAGGAGATTAGCTGCCATTGGAAAACCCATGTTTCCAAGGCCTATGAAACCAACTCTCTTCATATTAAATATCCTCCAATGGATTTCGTTCCCATGCTGGATCGGTATGTTTTTTAATCCATTCGGGTGGAACACTTTTGACTGAGTCGTATTTCCATCGAGGATNATTATCTTTATCTATTATCAAAGCCCTTATACCCTCTTTAAAATCACCAAAACGTGTGATTTGAATAGCCAAATTGAGTTCAAATTTAAACACCTCTTTAAGGTTTAGGTAAGAGGAATTTAAGCACTGAAGCCAAATCAAATGGGCAGAAGTTGGACTACCTTTTTCTAAAGAATCTTTGCCTCTTAAGTACCAATCATCATCAGTTGGATTTAATAAAATGTTAGCACAAACCTTTGATAGTTCCTGCTCGTTGGTCAATGATTGAATATTATCAAGTTCTTTCATAATTTTGCTTACTGGTAGATCTTTTATCTTGTTGGTATAAGAATGATTATTAACTAACGAATCAATAATAGATAAATTTTCTTCAGGATCGTCATGCCAAACCTCTTTAGTTAAATCTACAAGGAGACGCTCAATATCTTTTGAGTTAATAGAAGCATTTGTTAGGCCGCAAAAAATAGTATCAAAGGCTGTAAGTTGAGTAGATGTAAGCATCATATATAAGCCAAGACCTTTGGGAAGCATTTTTATAATTGAGGTAAAACCAACATCAGGGAATAAGCCTACTCCTATTTCAGGCATGGCAAACCTTGTTCTCTCTGTCGCTATCTTGTAGCTACTTGCAAACATCAAGCCAGCTCCTCCTCCCATGACAATTCCATCTAATATTGAAATGATAGGTTTAGAATATCTGTGCATTTTATAATCGAGTCTGTACTCTGATTCAAAAAATTTTTCTGCAAAGATGGGCCCTTTGCTTGAGCACATTGACTCATATAAAGCTCTTATATCNCCACCAGCACAGAAAGCTTTTTCATCGGATCCGCTTAAAATTACCATTTTTATATTTGGATCAACTTCCCATTTATCTAAAAGCAATGACATCTCATTAACCATGTTAAGAGTTAAGGAGTTAAGTGTTTCAGGAGAATTGAGAGTTATGTGGCCGATACAAGTGTCGTTTTCACACTCAAGTATCTCAACTAATAATTCATCATCAGGCATTTTGCCAATCAGGTTTTCTTTTTTCTAAGAATGCCTCAACACCTTCTTTCTGATCTTTTGTATCAAATAAATTCACAAAAGGTTCTAATTCTTCTTGATAGGGATTATCTGAAAGACGAGCTTTCTTGATTAAATATTTGCATTTAGCAATACTGCCCGGGCTCTGATTAGCAACATTAGATGCAATTTTCATCGCAATTTCTAGAGAATGACCATCTTCAACTTTTTCCTCAATCAAACCAATTTTTAGTGCCTGTTCAGGTTTAATTTGTTCCCCGGTTAAGATTATTCTCTTTGCCCAACCTTCTCCAACTAATCTAGGTAAAACTTGAGTTCCACCACCGCAGGGTAATAAACCAACCTTGGGCTCAGGCAATGCAAGTACTGCTTTTTCTTCTGCGACTCTAATATCACATGCCAAGGCACATTCAAGTCCGCCACCCATAGCAAAACCATTTATAGCTGCTATAGAAACTCCTCTGAAATTACTTAATGACTCGAAGGCCTTAGAGAAAGCATTACTCATTTCTTTTGCCGCCTCTTTTCCGCCTTCATGAAATACCTTCAAGTCCGCNCCTGCGGAGAAAAACTTATCGCCTTGCCCGGTTATAACTAGTGCAAAAATCTCATTATCTTTGTTTAGATTTTCAATAATTTCTTGTAACCCTGATAGGCTTTCTAGATCCCAAGTATTTGCACTTGGATTATTTATAGTGATTTGAGCAGTGTTATCTATTTTTTTGAGTATTAANTTANTCTGTCATAGCTTTCTATTGAATTATTGAAGCAGCATCTTCCATTATTATTCTGCGACCAATTATCATTTTCATAATTTCNTTNGTNCCTTCNANTATTTGNTGNACCCTTACATCTCTNACATNNCTTTCNANAGGATATTCTTGNATATANCCNTAACCTCCNAANATTTGNANAGCTTCATTNCAAACATTAAAGCCTACNTCAGTNGCAAATCNTTTTGCCATNGCNGNNTAGANNGTNGCTTCAGANTCATTNTTATCAANTTTNNANGCNGCNAGNCTTGTCATTNTTCTNGCNGCAANAAGNTNAGTNACCATATCNGCNATNTTGAATTGCATTGNNTGNAATTCNGANATNTTNTTNCCAAATTGNTCTCTTTNATTCATATANTTNTGGGCNTCTTCTAANGCNGNNTGAGCNGTNCCNANNGANCANGTNGCNATATTTATTCNNCCTCCATCNANNCCNTGCATNGCNATTTTGAANCCNNTNCCTTCTTCNCCTANTANNTNNTTTTNNGNNANTTTNACNTCNGTCANNGANACNAATCTNGTNGGTTGATTTTTCCANCCCATNTTNGGNTCNTTNTTNCCATANTCNATNCCTGGNAAATCCGCTGGNANNAGAAAACANGAAATTCCTTTNGNNCCNNNATCNCCTGTNCTNGCCATTANNANNANACAATCNGTAGCTCCAGATCCNGANATNAANGCNTTTGANCCATTNANAATGTAAAATTNTCACATCCTTCTTAGCAGAAGTTCTCAAAGATGCTGCATCAGATCCAGATCCTGGCTCCGTTAGACAATAGGAGGCTAGCTTATTTCCCAAACTGAGTTGGGGAAACCATTCTTCTTTTAAAGACTCTGAAGCAAACTTACTAACCATCCAGATGGCCATGTTATGTATAGTCATAAATGCAGTTGTACTTGTGCAGCCTTGTGCAAGTTGCTCGAAGACTATCGAAGCATCGAGTCTACCTAACCCCATACCTCCTAGTTTGCTATCAACATATAGAGAAAGGAAGCCTAGCTCACCTGCTTTTACTATGGTTTCTTTGGGGAAGAAAGTTTCTTTATCCCACTCTGCAGCAAAAGGTTTAAGTTCCTTCTCAGAAAATGTTTTTGCAAGATCTCTATAATTTTTTTGGTCTGAATTTAAATCAAAATCCATATATCACTCCAAATTGATGGTTAAATTTTTTGAGCTCTTTTCATCGTCATCAAACCATCTCTCTGTAACTGTCTTTGTTTCAGTATAGAATCTAACTGCCTGTTTTCCATAGGCATGAAGATCCCCATAAAAGGATTGCTTCCAACCTGTGAAAGAAAAGAAAGGCATTGGAACAGGAATAGGGACATTTATACCAACTTGACCAACTTCTATTTCATGCCTGTATTTTCTTGCAGACCTGCCTGAAGCGGTAAATATTGAGGTCCCATTTCCGTAAGGATTAGCATTAACTAATTCTATCGCGTCCTTAAGCGTTTCAACCTCTATACACAATAAGACAGGGCCAAATATTTCAGTTTTATAAATCTCAGAATCTGTTTTTACTTTCGTAAAGAGTGTAGTTCCAACCCAATTTCCGTTAGGAAAACCTTCGATATCACATTTACTGCCATCGATGAGGCATTGAGCCTCTTCTTTTCCCTTTTCTATCAATTTAAGCACTCTGTCTTTAGCCTGAGGGCTAATTAAAGGACCAAAGCTAGATTCTTCAGAATCCCAAGGACCAGGCTTGACCATCTCCATTTCCTTCTTCAAGTCTTCTATCCATTCTTTAGACGAACCAACGAAAACCGCAACACTTATAGCCATACATCTTTGCCCTGCTGCCCCAACAGATGATCCCACAAGGCTATCTATCGTTTTTGCTTTATTGGCATCAGGCATAATTACCATATGATTTTTTGCTCCTGCAAATGATTGAACTCTTTTCAAGTACTCAGTTCCAGTTTTGTAAATATATTGCCCAACAGATACTGAACCTACAAACGATATAGCTTTTATATCGGGGTGCTTAAGAAGCCCATCCACTTGCTCTTTACCACCGTGAATAATTTGCAAAATATTTCCTGGAGCTCCTGCTTCCAAGAATAGCTCAGCTAGTTTATTGGCAGTCATAGGATCCTGTTCAGATGGTTTTAAAATGAAGGTATTTCCACAAGCTATTGCCATTGGAAACATCCACAATGGAATCATTGCTGGAAAGTTAAAAGGTGTTATTCCTGCACAAACACCCAGTGACTGAATATAGCTATAAGAGTCAATTTCACTGGCTACATTCTCCACAGTTTCTCCCATCAGAAGAGGAGTAATATTTGCTGCTTGCTCAACAACTTCGATGCCTCGCCAAACGTCTCCTTTTGCATCCTCCAAGGTCTTACCATTTTCCTTACTGAGAATTCTTGCTATCTCCTCTTGATTCTTCTTGAGAAGTTCTTGATATCGCATCATCACTCTTGACCTTTCAGGTGGTGGAGTATTTCGCCACTCTAAAAAACCGTCTTTAGCCGACTCTACAGCTAAATTTATTTCTTTTTCCGTTGCGAACGGCACCTCACAAAGCACTTCTTGAGTTGAGGGATCCAGAACTTCAAGCCAGTCCTCTGTTTCACTTTTGATAAACTTACCGTTTATAAAGAGCTCTAATTTCTTTGCCATAAAGTAATTCTTCTTAATTTAAGGGAAGTATCTTACTATCTTTCAAAGAAACTGAAATAAAATGCATAAATGTGGGGATAAAGAATGCTTAAAACAAGAATTACGGATTTATTTGGGATAGAACATCCTGTTATACAAGGGGGAATGCAATGGGTAGGATATGCAGAGCTTGTTTCTGCAGTATCAAATGCAGGGGCTTTAGGAATATTGACTGCGCTAACCCAACCAACACCTGAAGATTTGGTTAAAGAAATTCAGAGGACCAGAGAAATGACTGATAAACCTTTTGGAGTAAACTTAACAGTCTTACCAACCATAAATCCTCCACCATACGAAGAATATGCTCAAGCTATTGTTGGCTCCGGTGTAAAAATTGTTGAAACTGCTGGAAGAAGTCCTGAACCTTTTATGGAGCTTTTTAAGGAATATGATGTGAAAGTAATTCATAAATGCACCTCAGTCAGACATGCTCTTAAAGCACAGTCGGTTGGAGTAAGCGCAATAACAATTGACGGATTTGAGTGCGCAGGCCATCCTGGAGAAGATGATATTCCCTCGCTTGTTCTGCTTCCTCAAGCTGCAGAGGCTTTGGATGTCCCAGTCGCTGGATGTGGCGGATTTAGTGATGCCAAAAGTTTAGTAGCTGCTTTAGCATTGGGAGGGGAGGCTATTGTTATGGGAACTAGATTTATGGCAACAAAAGAAGCTGGAATACATCAGAATGTAAAAGATAAGATGACAGAAGCAGACGAACTATCAACAAATCTCATGTTTAGGACAATGCATAATACTGCGAGAGTTTTTAAGAATTCTGTTTCCGATCAAGTTGTTGAGATAGAGTCAACAGGAACAGCTACCTTTGAAGATATAAAAGATCTGGTTGCGGGTCAAAGGGGTCGAGTTGTATTCGAGGAGGGCGATCTAGAGCATGGTATCTGGTCTGCCGGAATATCTGTTGCAAGAGTAAAGGATGTACCGAGCTGTAAGGAAATGGTTTCAAGACTTGTATCTGATGCAGAAAATATAATCGATGTAAGATTACAATCGGTTAAGGCTTAAGGGGAAATTATGGAAGATATTAAAGTTTACATGGTTGTTAATTTGCAAGTTGAAGATAAAGAGACCTATCTTAAATATGAAAAGGGGTTTTTCCCCATCCTCAAAAGACACGGTGGTGAATTTCTTACTTATGATGACTCATTTAGGCATTTGGAAGGTAGCGAGCCTTTATCTGGCGGGAGGGTCATCATTTTTTCCTTTCCTTCTGAGGCTGCAGCTGATGCTTGGTATAATGATCCAGAATATCAAGAGCTGTCTAAGTTCAGAAGGGAAGGTGCTCCTTTAAGATCACTAAGTCTTGTNAAGGGNCTTCCGCCAAGGAAATNAATCAATCAAAAAAAGTATAGTAGACCAAAAGCAGCAGAATAACGTCTGCAAACATCATCATACTTATCGAGGTACAGCCATAAGATATTTCTTCTTTGTATAAAGATTTGTGAATAGAGATAGAAAGGTACAAAAAAAGGCATAGGAAGAATATCTGCATTTTTCTATAACCAAGATATTGCAATTTCTCGAATTGAAGCAGCTAACTCTATTGGCTGATCAAGCAAAACATGATGTGCTGCCTTTTGAATAGGCATAATAGGAGTGCCATCTGGAACATTCTCAGTGATATAGTTAACAATCTCCTCAGTCATCAAGTTGCTCTCGGTACCGTATATGATTCCAAGATTGCAGCTCAACTCAAAAGCGATATTTCTTTGCATGTGCCGAAAGCCCAACTTATCAAATATCGTGTCATCAAACTTCCACTGAAATCCATTTTCCACTTCTTTTATAGACCACTCTGCAATATATTTGACTAAGAATTCGTTTTGGCATTCTTGCTCNGGTGTTAGTCTAAATCTTTCAAGAATACTCTCTTTATCTGGATAGGTTTTTATTCTTCTTATGGGTCCACTTCTTACATGAGTAGAGTAATCATAAGTTGGAGGTCTAATTGGCGAGTCAATCATAATAACTCCAGTTAATTCTTTATCAGTGATGTATCCCGCTGTAGCAGTCATAAAGCCCCCCATACTATGACCACAGATAATGGGCTTTCCTACCTGAAAAAAACCACTATCTTCTGCAACTGAGAGGATTTCTTTTGCATAGAGCTCAGGAG
>FUFK010077413.1_pt1 | contig 26878 bp, 27 predicted proteins | sample 1021851 | NCBI WGS metagenome assembly FUFK01 (sample SAMEA51879418, study PRJEB19060) | metagenome
ATTCTAATCGATGAGTTTCTTCAGAATGCAAAAGAGGTAGATGTTGATGTATTAAGAGATAACCAGGGTAATACTATGATAGCTGGAATTATGGAACATATTGAAGAGGCTGGTATTCACTCAGGTGATAGTGCTTGTAGCATACCCCCCTTTTCTCTTAATGATGAGATTTTATCAGATATAAAAAAATTTAGTATCTCTCTTGTGAATGAATTAAAGATACTTGGTTTGATGAATATTCAATATGCTATCAAAGATGATGAAATTTTTATACTTGAAGCAAANCCTAGAGCTAGTAGAACGATACCNTTTCTGGCTAAAGCAATAGGAATACCATTCATTAAAATTGCAGCTGAATTAATCGTAGGTAAAACTCTAACTGAAGAGTATCAGAATTTTGATAATAATACTTTACCTTACTTTGCAATCAAGGAGGCTGTATTTCCATTCAATAAATTCCCAAACACCGATGTAATACTTGGCCCNGAGATGAAAAGCACTGGTGAGGTTATGGGTATAGACGAGGATTTTTATTTGGCTTATTTCAAAAGTCAAATTGGTGCAGGACAAAAACTAAATGACTTAAAAAATATATTCATCTCTGTTAAAAATGAAGATAANCAAAGTATATCTGAAATAGCTAAATCTTTCATAGAAAATGGTTATAATTTATATACAACAAAAGGAACTCACGACTTTTTATTGAAAGAGGGAATTTCTTCAAATTTAGTTAACAAGGTGGCTGAAGGATCACCACATGTAGTAGAGTATATAAAACAAAATAAGATTGATTTAGTTATAAATACAACAGAAAAAAAACANGCAATAATNGATAGTTTTACTATAAGGAGAACNNCTGTTGATCTTAATATTCCATATTACACCAANCTTAGAAGTGCAGAAATACTAATTAAATCACTGATTACNTTGAAAAATAAGCCTATTTCCGTAAAACCTATACAAAATCATCATTCTTTTTAGTATAAAAATTCATTTGTAATAACACATAAAATTCAATATTTTCTACAACTTAATAAANATACTAATAAAATGGAAAAGATACCAATGACAGAAGAGGGGCAAAAAAAACTCCTCGATGAGCTAAAACATCTTAAAACAGTTGAAAGGCCAATTATTATAAAGGCCATAGCTGATGCTAGAAGTAATGGTGACCTTTCTGAGAACGCTGAATATCATGCGGCTAGAGAAAAACAAAGCTTCATTGAAGGACGAGTAGCTGAGATAGAGAGCATTATTGCTCAAGCAGAACTAATAGATGTATCAAAACTATCAGGAACGATTGTAAAATTCGGAGCTACTGTTTCAATTATAAACTTAGATAATGATAAAGAGTCTAAGTATCAGTTAGTTGGAGAGGTGGAAGCTGACATTGAACAAAAGAAAATATCTGTAACTAGCCCTATTGCAAGAGCTTTAATTGGAAAGAAAAAGGGCGATTATATAGAAGTATCAACACCAAAAGGTATAACTTCATACGAAATTAAGTCAGTAAGATTTAAATAATAAAATTTGAATACCTACAAAGTAATTACCATCAGTGAAGGAGCTGCTGGTATGAGAAGTCAGATAGAGGGATTAGCTAGTTTAATATCTGACTCTTATGAAAATTTTGANTTAAAACTTAAATCTATTTTCAAAAATTTACCTATTGAGTTGATACCTACNAGTAGTTTTGCATATAGNAANTTATCTTTATTAAAGATTGAAAAAAATACAATTCTTATCAGTTGTGGTAAAAAAAGTGTTAAAGCNTCTGTTTATTTAAAAAGAAAATTTAAGGATTTAATTTTTAATATNCACATACAAGACCCAAAAATAAATTATANGCTTTTTGATCTTATTGTTTGCCCAGAACATGATAATTTAAATTTTGATAATTGTATTTCAACTTTATTAGCNATACATAATATTAAATTCAAAAAAAATATTAGAAATAAAAATACAATAAATTTTATTATTGGNGGACCAAACAAATATTTTAAATTTCAACAGCAAACACAAGAAAAAATTTTNAATGAAATAAAATTTTTAAGTAATAAGTTCAAAATTAATGTTATACCATCACGAAGAACACCAAGAGGGCTTATAGAAGAATTATCAAAAATTGATAATGAAAATGTTATTACCTTCAATGATTTATTTAATCCAAAGAAGTATGGTGAGCTTCTATCTGANGGCAATTTACAAGTTGTAACTTGGGACTCAATATCCATGATATCTGAAGCTATATCCTCTGAAGCTGGTACTTTTTTATTTAAGTTTGAAGAAAAATTTTGCCCAAAAAGATATCTCAAGTTTTTTGATAAAATTACAAAGCTTAATTTAGCAAAATTTTATAATCAAAATTTAAAACCTTATGAAATCCATATTGATGATTATAACAAAAATCTTAAAACTAAGATCTTGAATAAGATACAATCTAATTTAAGGTTCAAATCTATTAATGCTTAAGGAATCAATATTAAATCGTTGTACAACATACTCAGACCCCTTCCCTCATTGGGAGCTAGACTCCCCTTTTACAGAAGGGCTCATAAAAGAACTTAATGATGTAGATATATCTGATGCACCTCGGTCTTTTGACGGAACAAGAGCCGCTGATGCAGGTGGAGATGGGATAGATGGCAAACTTAGAGTTTTTTTAGAAAGCGATAATTCAAAAAACTTATCAAATGGAATGAGTTTAATTGATGACTTGAGGGATAAGGATGTTATTGAGTCAATACAAGAGAAAATCAAAAAAAACTTATCAAATAGTTTTATTAGAATTGAGTACATTTCAGATCGTAANGGTTTTTGGCTAAAACCACATTTGGATATCAAAGAGAAACTTATGACAATGATGTTATTTATTAACACATACGATGAATCAGAAAAACTTGGAACAGATTTTTATGATACTGATATGAATCTTGTTAAAACAGTACCATACAAACATAATACAGGTTATTTTTTTGCATCAGGAAATAATACTTGGCACGGACTTGAAAAAAAAGAAATTAAGGTTGAGAGAAGATGCATGCAGATAAATTATGTAACCTTCCCCACTAGCTGGCCAATAGATGGCTGATATTAATAATGTTATTATNATAGGTTCAGGACCTGCTGGATATACTGCTGCAATATANGCTGCTAGGGCTAATTTAAAGCCTATTTTAGTNAGTGGTTTTCAGCCTGGNGGTCAACTNACCATAACNACTGATGTNGAAAANTATCCNGGNTACGAAGATCCTATNCAAGGNCCNTGGTTAATGGANCAAATGCAAAAGCANGCNGCACATGTTGGNACTGAAATAATNAATTCACAAGTAACAGAAGTTTTTTTAAANGAAAANATTAAAAAATTAAATTTAGATAATGGCACAACTCTAAATACCAAAACTGTGATAATTAGTACAGGAGCACAAGCAAGATGGCTTGGTTTAGANAATGAGGCTAAATTTCAAGGTCATGGACTATCTGCTTGTGCAACTTGTGATGGTTTTTTCTTTAAAGATAAAGAGGTTGCTGTTATTGGTGGTGGAAATAGTGCAGCTGAGGAAGCATTATTTTTAACTAAATTTGCAACAAAAGTTTATCTTGTTCACAGAAGAGATAAACTAAGAGCTGAAAAAATATTACAAGATCGATTAAAACAAAATTCTAAAATAGANTTTATTTGGAATAGTGAAGTAACTAANTTTAATGGNAATGATGATTTAGAGTCAATAGACTTGTTNAATAAACAAGATAATAAAATTTCAAATCTCAAAATAGATGGTGTATTTATTGCGATAGGTCATGATCCAGCNACACAATTATTTAAAGGTCAACTAAAAATGGATGATGGTGGATACATTATTACAGATCCAGATAGTACAAAAACCTCGATTGAAGGAGTATTTGCTGCNGGGGATGTTANAGATAANATTTATAGACAAGCTGTTACCGCTGCAGGTATGGGNTGTATGGCAGCNTTNGAAGTTGAGAAGTATCTAGATTGATTTTAGCCTTGTCTGGCTTTCATTCTTGGGTTGGTTTTATTNATTACATATANCCTACCCTTTCTTCTAACCAGTTGATTATTNTTATCTCTGGTTTTNGCTGTTTTAAGAGAACTTTTAATTTTCATAATTTANTNTATTAGTTATAAATAATAAGGCANAAATNTATGTTAATTNATGAAAAAATCAACAAAATTAAAGAAGATTTCTCATTTTTTGATAATTGGGAAGATAAATATCAATACCTTATAGATTTAGGAAAAAAACTCCCGGATCTTGAAGATAACTATAAAACTGAGGAATATCGTGTTCAAGGATGTACATCAAATCTATGGATGGTGCCAAAATTTATTGATGGAAAAATTAACCTTTCAGGTTCAAGTGACTCTGTAATTGTAAAAGGTTTATTTTATTTAGTTTATTTTGCTTATAATGAAGAAACTCCTGAAACTATAATAAATAACCCCTTATCTTTTTTTGAAGAAATAGGTCTTTCTAATCATCTAGGTCAATCAAGATCTAATGGCCTTAATTCGCTCAGGAAAAAAATAAAATCAATAGCGACAGAATTATCAAATAAATAAATTTNATTGACTGCAAACTATGTTAGTTTCATCAAATGAGTTTGATTAAATTACTATTTTCAATTTCATTTTTACTATTTTCTAGCAATTTATATTCTAAGGAGGATGTTATTAATTTACAACTTAAAGACGGAATCGTCAAAATAAAGACCTTTGAAGATAAGGCTCCAAAACATGTTAAACAAATAACTGATCTAGTTGCCAAAGGCAGTTACGATGGGGTAGTTTTTCACAGAGTAATAGATGGTTTTATGGCCCAAACAGGAGATGTTCAGTTTGGNAATTCAAATTCAGATAACTATGATTTAAGAAGAGCTGGTACAGGTGGTTCTGGTAANAATATTGAAGCAGANTTTAATGANATGNCACATAAAAGAGGAACTTTAAGTATGGCACGTGCACAAGATCCAAATAGTGCTGATAGTCAATTTTTTATTTGTTTCGGTGATACTCCACACTTAGACGGACAATATACTGTTTGGGGNGANGTNATCGAAGGAATGGANTTTGTTGATGCAATNAAAAAAGGCGATCCTATAAAAAANGGTCTNGTAGATGANCCAGATAANATTATCAAAATGTGGATTGAATAAATTTACTTTTGAGTAATTTTTAATTCAATTCTTCGATTTTCTTTNAGNTCNTCTCTAGTATCTCCTAGGTTAATGGGTTGATATTCACCATAACCATTCGCCGACAATTTGTTGGCAGGGATACCTTGTTGAATAAGAAATTTTACTACCTCAAGTGCTCTAGCATGAGAAAGCTCCCAATTTGATGGAAATTGAGAGGTTGAAATAGGTATTTTATCAGTGTGACCGTCTATTTGTAAAATCCAATTTAGATCAGATGGTATTGACTCTGTAACTTCTATAATTGTTTTGGTAATAAGTGATAGAGCAACCCTACCTTCATCTTGAATATTTGCACTTCCAGAGTCAAATAAGATCTCTGATTGAAAAATAAATCTATCTCCTTTAATTTGGATATCGTCTCTATCAGCTAATGCTTCAGATAACTTGCCAAAAAATTCTGATTTATACTTTTGTAATTTGAATAATTCACTTGTAAGNACTCNATTTAATCTATCTCCTAACTCTCCGAGTTCTATCTCGTTTTGAGCAATTTCAGCCTCTTTAGACTCCAGTAAGTTATTTAAGAGATTAATTTCATTACTTAGTATCTCAATATCCAAGGCTAAATTTGATATCAAATTTAAAGCCTCATTTAAATCACTTGATTGTATTGCTGACTCCTCCTCTAAAGAAGATAATTTGTTTTGCAGTTCTTGATTTATATTCTCTGAAGAACTTAATGANTCNANAAGATTTTCGATTCTATTTTGTGACTCNCCAATTTGTCCAACTAGCTCACTGTTTTCTCCACCAAGNTTTATTAAATCTGATTTTAATTTTTCTTGTTGTTTATTTAATTCAGCAAGATTTTGCTGAAGAGTTTCTTTGTCAGCTAAAGATAATGATAACTCATCAGTAATTTTAGCAATTATCGTATTTAGTTTATCTATATCAAGTGCTTGGTCTTGAATAATTGTATCTTGAGCTAAAATTTGAGATTGTTTAATAGATATCTCTTCATCAAGTTTTTCNATGAGATTTTGTCTATCAATTAATTCAATCTCTTTATCTGTNAGTGTTACATCTTGTTCCACAATAGTTTCGTCTTGTATAACAATTGTTTTTTCCAAACTTTGTATTTGTTCATTTTTTCCTACTACAAGATCTCCCAAATAAACTTGAGCAACTGTGAATAGTAAAACTATAAAAATTATAACCATCAACGTAGATGCCAATACATCTACAAATCCNGGCCAAATTATATTTCCATTATCTGAACTTTGAGTTTTAGAGAGATAGCTCACTTTTTGTCTAAGTCTTTGATAGACTTNCTTACAGACTTNAGTTCTGTAATAACTTCTTTCCTTAAATCNTNATTAGAATTTTTCATACCATCAACNAANTNNTCAAGCTTAGAAACAATATTTTGAGAGAANTTGGTGCTATCGGAATTCTTGATTNAATTTATTTNTATTAGGGCTAGATCTATAAAAAAGTCGAATTTGATTTTCACAAAATTCATANTAATTCTGCTTAATGCCTCTAGTGATTATTTCATAAAGTCCTAAAATCAAAGAAGTTACCAAACCAAACAATGATGAGCTAAAGGCTATTGTCATACCGGATAAAGGTGATTTTAATCCATCTTTTAGATTGTTAAAAAATGCCCCAAAGTCTTGTTCTTCAATTGACAAACTATCAATAACATTTGAAACACTCCCTATAGTTAAAAGTAATCCATAAAAAGTTCCTATAAGCCCTAAAAAAATTGATAGGTTGATAAGATATTTTGATATGTCACTGCCACTTTCAACAGTGGATAAAAGATCATCTAGTATCTCATCAAGTGTTTTAGTTATACTTTTGTTAGTGGTTGTTATACCAAGATTATTTGCAATAGATTTGGTAATTGGATAGTTGTTTAAAGATGAGTCGTTTAGTTTTAATTTTCCAAATGCAACAGAATTCATGAATCTAAACTCTGAGCTTAAAGTGAATATCTTAAAAGAGTACAGAAGGAAACCAATTATAAGTGTTAGAAGAATTATTCCATTTATGTAAGGATTGGCATCAAAATAATATCTAATTTCCTCATATCCAATTACAAGTATTATTACAATTAAGATTGAGAATAATAAATAAGCTAAAAAGTTTTTAGTCATTAAGCTAAAAATAAACGAATTTTGCAAATTAACAATTGGATAATTATTGAAAGTTTTAGAAATTTCTATTGTAAATCAAGTAATAATTATTTGTACCTGGATTTACTGAATTTAAGCCTGCATTAGAAATGTGATGAGATCCTATACCAAATCTAGATTCTTTAGATATGCTATAAAATAAATTTACTTCAGATTTAAATTGGAGNGCATTTCCTAAGTCTTTACCATCCCCATTANTGTAAATACCAGCTGANGAAGANAGGTTNAAATAAATTGAGTCTGCTCCAATATTTGTTTCAAACCCACCATAAAACATAGATGCGCTCTCAGCTGTAATGAAACCACCAATAACTGGGTTAATGGTTAAAATNTNAATCAAATCTATTTCACTATTAGATATATGATAATTTAGACCAAATAAATTCGTTGTGTTGTCATCATCGTAATCATAGGTGCCCCCAAAGATAGAATAACTATTCGCACTAATTGTTATGTTTGATGAAAGGACAAAAATTATTAAGCTTAATAAATATTTTTTCATTCAAGTTAATCATACATCATCAAGTTAAAAAGTAAATGGTGGGCGTGACAGGATTCGAACCTGTGACCCCTTGCGTGTCGAGCAAGTACTCTAACCAACTGAGCTACACGCCCATAAAATAGGGATACATACTTTTAAATTAAATTAAAAATTAGTAAATAAAATTCCTAATTAAATTTATTTAATTGAAATACAAGTTTAATTTCATTTAATTTAAGCCAATTTAAAATCAAAAAATAAGTTATCAAACCAATAAGTATTTGAAGGAATAAATCTAGATAAATGTTCAAATCCAGAATTTTTTTAAATATTAATATTGAAATCATCATAATAATTGCACTAAATAAAATCTTTAATATTTTTTTAAAATCAAAAATTAATAATTTTTCATAAAAACTTCTAAAGTTTTTTCTTAAGTAAAAGATTTGAATAAATAAATTTAACCATATACTCACAGCACCTGATATTGCTAATCCCAAAACACCCAAAGGCCTGTAAAGAAGAAAACATAAAATAAAATTACATATAAATGTTGGAACAGCTGCTTTAACGGGATACTCAACTTTTTCATAAGAGTAAAAGACTTGATTAAAAATTCGAGCGAGCATATATCCTGGCAATGAAAAAGAGTAGACAAGTAAAATCTNAGATGTAATTANCACATCCTCATTATTAAATTCACCCCTACCAAATAATGCTCTTATAATATCTTCACTCAGAATAAAAATACCAAATGCGCTTGGGATAGCAAAAAGAAAGCAAAATATAACTGTTTCGTTGAAAGCTTTAGAATTTTTACTCTCATCTGAAATATTTTTGCTCAAATAAGGCAAGAGTGTAAAAGACATAGCAACTGCAATAAGAGCAAATGGTAAGTCAATAATTCTATCAGCGTAGTAAATTTGGCTTATAGCGCCCCCTCCCACTAAAGAAGCAAATAACATAGAGATAAAAATATTTAACTGAACAATACCAGAACCCAGTAAAGAATAGAGAAATCTTCCAAAGAATTTTTTAAGCTCTCTAGACAAGACTTTTATACTATTTAATCCTATACCCCAAAATATTTTTATTGTACCTAAATTGATAAATAAAAGGATCAATTGAGTGAAACCAGCTATTATCATTGACCAAGCGAGTGCAAAATGAGAGTTAGACTTGAATGACANCAAAGNTACAATCATNAAAATGTTAAGAATTACTGATAAGAAGGAAGGTAAAAAAAATTTTCCTTTNACATTCAAAACTGAGCTCAACACTGATGACAGAGTCACAAATATCAAAAAAGGAAAAGTTATAATCAATAACTGATTTGCTAATAAAAATTGACTTTTATTTAATAAAAATCCTGGTGCTAAAATTGATATGACTTGCTCAGTAAAAAAAAATATTAAAAAAGATAAAAATAAAGTAATTACAAAAAAAAAGTTGAAAACTATCCATATAAANTCATNTGCTGATTTTGAATTCATTTTTTCTTGGTTTACATANAANGGAATAAATACACTATTCATTGANCCCTCAGCAAAAATTCTTCTAAATAAATTTGGTAATCTATAAGCAAAAAGGAATGCATCTGACATCAAATTGGCACCTAAATAATTTGCAAAAAGTATGTCTCTAATAAATCCGGTTACACGAGATCCAAANATATTTGANGAAATCTTTGAAAAATTACTGATTTTCATTGAGNTCAGGAAAATTCTTTTTCCAAAATCTCAGTAATTTTATCNGCATCGATAAAGCCTGGAATTATTTGATTTCCAATTATAGTTGCAGGTGTTCCAGTAAATTTAAATTCATCAGCGTAACTTCTATGAATAGATAGAAAGTCTGATACCTCTTGCGAGTCCAAATCATTCTTNAGTATGTCAAGATCAACACCCCTNAGAAATAANTCGGCCAAAATATCCTCCATTTTTGATTTTCTCTCAATAGAATATAAATAATTATGGACAACCTTAAATTGACCTTGCAAGGAGGAAGCTAATGCCAACTTAGTCAATTCCTCTGAAAAATTCCCTAAAATTGGCATCTGTATAATAACAAGTTTTAATGAATTATCTTTCATTACATTTATTAATTCTTGATGGAATTTTTGACAATAACCACAATTATAATCAACAAATTCATAAATAACTTTTGCNGAATTTGAGTCGCCCAAGTACATAGGATGATATGCAAGATTTAAATTTTTTATACTTGAGATATTTTTTTGATTAGTTTTTTCTTGTTCTAATTTATTCTGCTCTAATTGATATTCTCTAAGAACACCTAAGATATAATCTGGATTTTCCTCTATAAATTTTTTTATATTTTGATCAAATTCCTTTTTGGTAAAATACTCATCAAAATTTACATCTTCTTTTTTTAAATAAGAGCTAAAATCTGGTTCAATAATTTGATTTGACCCTTCTTCAAACTGTGTATTTTCAATATTTGATAAATCAAAAATTTTTTTTTCTGAAAAAATGTTAAAAAAATATAAAGTTGTAAGAACTATAATTAAAAATAAAAAAATCAAAAAAAAGTTTAAAATATTAAATTTCTTTTTTTTAACGTAAATTCCCATGAGCAAAATATATTATTTAACTATTACTGTAGTGTAAATAATTTTAGCATTAAGACTAATCACTTTTACATATAGAGATAAATTTACNATTTAAGCTATCTTGTCTCATTAAGCTGATATTAGAGTAATTCAAAGATTTGATTGAGTTATCAAATATTATCTCTTTTTTGATATCTGATACTGAGATATGGTGATTGTTAAACTCAAATAAATAAGGATATCCCCATATTAAATAATATTCCATTTCCAAAGAAGTTAAATTACTGAAACGCTTAATATCTTTTTGAACTTCTTGTTGATTGAGGGTTTTTCTATATAAATCAAAATACCTCATTATATCATTGCACAGAAAATTAAATTTTTCATTAGAATTCATTTCTAGAGCAAAAACATTTTTAATTTTCTTTAAGCCTAAAACATTAAATACTTCTTTATAAGATTTATTCTGATTAGATAAAAAATACTCTTGAAATGAATTAATAAGTTCCTCCTCATTATAAAGATGGCTTAAATAAAAAGGAGCTTTGACAGTATAATGAAGGCCATACTGAGATATTTCAAGGTTGTCATATTTAACATTNTTTTTTAAAAGTAATTTCTCAACTTGATCAATAAATAATTTATTTGGTATTAGATAAATTGAGTAACGAGGAAATTGAATATAATTATCCATNTGTAATTTTACTCAGTATAAATTTTTGCATTTTTGTTTCTAATAAAACTTTCATTATAAGAATTACAATAACGGTATAAATAAATCTAAAAAATAAAATACCAGAAATATGACTACCTAATAACAAAATTAATATTGTATCTTCTATTATGCTATGACATAAACTTAAAAAAGACAAAGACAGTAAAATATCTTTTTTCGAAATATTATTTTTTCTAGACTCTTCTATTAAAAAACCCCCTCCAAATGAAATTCCTAATGTTAAGCCTATTAAAATTATATTAGCTACTTTCTCTGACATACCCAAATAGGACAAAGGAATTTTCAAAGTATTAATTATAAATTTCCATATGCCAATTGTTTTGAGGATATTAATTGTCGATATAATAAAAAATATTATTAAAAAAATTAGGAAAAAATTTTGAAGTTGTGAAATAGCCCACTCTAAATTTGAGACATCTTTAATTGGCACTTGTAAGATTGAATTATTAGGTTCATTAAATAAATTATAATTAGTAAAAATTAAATTTAATATTTTTCCTGCAATTACAGCATTTACAAATCTAAAAGTTAAATTAAATACCCATGAAATTCTTGATTTTTTTGCAATAGCTACTTCAATTGGTAAACTATGTGCTATAAGTATAATTAATCCTAAAATTGTAGTTTCAGCTATTGTGTAATCGAATATTGCTTGAAGGGATGCAAAAGCAGCCAGGCCTGCATATATGTTTACTAAAATAGCAGCCATCCAAACTAGTCCTAATGAACCGTCAATGCCAATAAAACTTGTTAATGGCTCAAGAAATTTAGCTAAAAAAGGGATTGCTCCAATGAGCTCAAGGATTCTAATAATAATGACAACGGGCAAAATAACTTTGAATAAAATCCAAAAAATTTTAGTAGTTTCTTGAAATATATTTACTAGTATTTTTTTAGATTTTTCCATTATGATAACAATCGATTAATTTTACTTCTTTATAAAGAAATAAATGACAAGGACAAATAGTTTTACAATAAAAGCATCACTAACAACTTTATTAGTTATAATCAGCTTTTTTTGCTTTTATATGAGCTATTCTGATTTCGTAAAAATAAACAATGAATATGCTTATATTTATGATGATGTAGATATTAACTATTTTGATAAAAAAAAATTTCAAAAATATTATGATGTTATAAGTATTGAAAGTCTTGACGATCCAATATTTGATAAAGAAAAATCAAAAAATTATTTTGAAAATATAACACTTGAAAATTTATCAAATATTTTCGATAAAGACTTAACCAAAAAAGAAGAGAAAGTTAATATAAAAACACCAGAAGACTCTTTACCAATTGAAAATAAGAAAGATGAGAAATTAAATAATAATTTTGATGAAATCATAGTTTCCAAGGGAGATAGTTTTGCAAAAGTTTTAAAAAAAGGAGGTCTAAAAGGTAGAGATATAGACTTAGTAATACTCAACGGAAAAGAATATTATGATTTTTCTAAATTATATATTGGGGATACTGTTAAAATATTCAGCNAATATGATGCTGAGGGTTTAAATACTTTTGACTTAATTTATAAATATTCTGACACTAAAGAATTAATCATATCTTACTTAAATGATAATTTTATTTATGAAATTAATGAAATTCCTTTGAGTTCCGAAGAAATTTTTGTGACTGGGAAAATTAAAACAAGTTTATATAAAGCTATGAAAGATCAAGGGTTATCTGAAATAGTAATTAATGAAATTATCAGGATTTACAGTTTTGATGTTGATTTTCAGAGAGATATTTATGAGGGTGATAATTTTGAAATGCTGTTTGTCAAAAAGGTAAACAATGATGGTAAGACAATTCAAATCGAAGATCCAAAATACTTAATGCTTNCATCAAGAGGCACTCCATTAATTTACTATCTTTATGACAATGGAGAATTCAGCGAATATTTTGACGAAAAAGGTAAAGGAATGACAAAAAGCTTAATGAAAACTCCAATCAATGGTGCAAGGCTTAGTTCCAGTTATGGTATGAGAAAACATCCTATCTCCGGTTATAATAAAATGCATAAAGGAGTAGATTTTGCTGCTCCAACAGGAACTCCAATTTTTGCTGCTGGAAATGGTATTGTAGAGTACGTAGGTAGAAATGGAGGATATGGAAAATATATTAGAATTCGTCACGATAGTACTTATAAAACAGCTTACGCACATCTTAATGGTTATAAAAAAGGAATATCAAGTGGTGTAAGAGTTAAGCAAGGTGATGTTATTGGTTATGTAGGCTCAACAGGAAAATCAACTGGACCTCATTTACATTATGAAATTATTGTTAATGGAAAACAAATAAACCCAGCTACACTTAAATTACCTTCAGGAAGGAANCTTAACGAACAACAACTAAATGAATTTCAAATATTAGTTTCTAAAATAGATGAAGAAGTTAATATTTATAAAAATAAAATAAATTAAGCTAACTGACTAGCTAAGTCATCAAAATCAGAGGTTGAGTTACGTTCTGACTTATTGTCTTTGTTCAAATCGCTGTCGTTATTTTCAGTTTTGTCTTTACTAATAATTTTTCTAGCAACAAAACCTCTATTTGAATTATCTGTTTGTCTAAAATAGTGTTCAGCGTGTTGAAGGTAAAACTGCTCTAATACGTCGTCACCTTGTCCCTTAGCATCTTTTGCTTTGTTAAGATAATCGTTATATTGATCTTTTGGATTTTTTCCGTTTCTTTTAAATCCGTTTGAATTTCCATTAGCTTGTAGATATGGAGAGTCAGCAACACCAGATCTAGAGGAGTTTATTTTCCTTTGACCGCCGTAAGGCTTTCTTTTTACAAAATTTTTCATTAATTTTTTATCGATTATCTCTAAAAAAGCCCATCAATTAAANAGTAGGGAATTTTATCTTTATCAGTCTGTCTAAATTAAGATAATCAGTTTTTTTATAAACTATTTTTACACCTTTTTCTAATAGTAATTTATACATNTTTTTAGTGATAATTGGATCAATTTCAAAATAAACAACCCCTTTAAACTTTACACTAATTAAAAAATTAATAATTTTAACGTAATAATCCATGCCTAATTTTCCACCATCAAGTGAAATTCTTGGATCATGTAAAGTCTCCTTATTTAAATTTAAATAATTTCTTGTTGGTATATATGGTGGGTTACAAACAATAAAATCAATATATTTCAGTCTATTTATTGGATAATTTTCAAATAAATTTGAGTGGAATATTTTTGTTTTTTGTTGCTGTTTAAATTTTATTATATTTTTTTTGCAAGCAGTAAGAGCATGTTTGGAAACATCAATAAAATCACAAAATGCATTATCTAGCTCATCTATAATAGAAATTCCGAGGCACCCAGTCCCACAACACAAATCAAGCAACTTCAAGTGTTTTTGATTTTTATTTTTTTTACAATCAATTAATATTTGTTCAACTAATATTTCAGAGTCAGCTCTTGGATCTAAAGTGTAATCATCTGTATAGAAAATTTTTTTCCAAAAACCTTTTTCGTTGATTATTTTTGCTAATGGCTTTCCTTTTACTCTTTCATTTAGGATCTTATTAATTAATTCTTGATCAACTTCACTATTATTAATATCTAAATTATTTTCACTATTAGATGAATAAGAAATCATTATTTGGGACTCTTGCTCAGCTTGAGATCCAGNAATTGATTTTAAATTTTNAAGTAATATTTTTTTTATATCTAATTTACTTAAATAATTATTAATTAGCATTAAGTTGACTTAATTTTTCGGCTTGTTCACTGGCTGACAAAGCTGATATCATTTCATCTAATGCCTCGCCAGTTAAAAACTGGTCTAATTTATAGAGCGTTAAGTTAATTCTATGATCTGATACTCTGCCCTGTGGAAAATTATATGTTCTAATTCTTTCAGATCTATCTCCTGAACCAACTTGATTTTTTCTATTGGATGAAACCTCTTCTTGTTTCTTAATTCTTTCAACTTCATATAATCTAGATCGTAGAATTTTTAATGCTTTAGCTTTATTTTTATGTTGAGATCTTTCGTCTTGTTGAGTTACTACTATGTTTGTAGGTAAATGTGTAATTCTTACAGCGCTATCTGTTGTATTTACCGATTGGCCTCCCGCCCCTCCTGATCTATAAACGTCTATTCTTAAATCAGTATCTTTTATCTCTAAGTCAACGTCCTCAGCTTCTGGCAAAACAGCAACAGTTGCAGCCGAGGTGTGAATCCTTCCCCCAGACTCAGTTTCTGGTATGCGTTGAACTCTGTGGACACCAGACTCATTTTTTAAAAATTTAAATACACCATCTCCTTTAATTTCTATTATTGCTTCTTTTATACCCTTCAATCCTGTCTCGCTCTTCTCCATTGGCTGAAACTTCCAACTTTTTAATGAGGAATATCGCTCATACATTCTATATAAATCTCCAGCAAATAATGCAGCCTCATCTCCTCCGGTACCAGCCCTTATTTCTAATATTACATTTTTATCATCAGCCTCATCTTTAGGCAGTAGAGCAATTAGTAATTCTTTATTTTTAATTTCTAAATCTTTTTCATACAAAGGTAATTCTTGTTTTGCTAAATTTCGGAGCTCTTCATCGCTTTCATTTTCAAGTATTTCTTTATAGCCTTTGATTTCCTTATCTAAATTTTTAATGGTGTCAGATAGAGCAATAATTGGCTCCAATTTTGATAAATCTTTATTTATTTGAATAATTTCCTCATTTTTTAAGTTTTGAGAATTTAAAAGTTTCTCATTTAATTGATTAAATTTGTTTTTTAAATCAATGATTTGTTTATCTAATTTCATTTTTAAGCTCGAATTTGGAAATTTCAAAAGATTTTTGATTTTTATTTTTTAAATCTTTTAAAATAATTTTTTTATTTTTGATCTCTTCTTCACCAATAAGAAGAATAAAATTGAAATTGTTTTTATCTGCATAACTAAAAAGTTTTTTTATATTTTTACTAACTCTAACTTCATGATTATATCTTAAACTGTAAATTTGTTTTAAAATTCTATTATTATTTAAATAAGACTCATCTTGGACAGCAAATAATATCTTTTTATCTAATTCTGACTTTTCATCTTTTATAGATATCAAATCCATTAATCTTTCTATACCAGCTGCCCAGCCAACTCCTGGTATATCTCTAGAAGAAATCATACTAATTAAATTGTCATACCTACCNCCAGCTAATATTGCATTTTGTCTTTTATCTTCATTTGTTTGAAACTCAAAAGCCGTATGTGAATAATAATCTAATCCTCTAACTAATTTTGGGTCTTCAAAAAATTTAATTTTATTATCGTTTAAAAGTTTTTTAACTTGATTGAAATAATTTTTACTCTCTTCAGATAAGTGTTCACTAATTTTTGGAGCATTTACTAATATTTCAGAGTCTTTTGGATCTTTACTATCCAAAATTCTAAGTGGATTTTTATCCAATCTAGATTGTGAGATTTCTGATAACTGTTTTTTAAATTCAGTTAAATATTTTTTTAATTCATAAGCATATTTGATTTGATCCTCTTTTGACCCTAAAGAATTAATTAATAACCTATGTTTATTTTCTTTAATTCCAAGGTCATCAAATAATAACTTTGCGATTAGAATTAATTCAAAATCTACATAAGGACTTTTTTCACCAATAGACTCAATATTTATTTGATGAAACTGTCTATATCTACCTTTTTGGGGTCTTTCTCTTCTAAACATTGGGCCGTGAGTAATTAATTTAAGTAAGCCCGATTGATAGTTTGAAGCAGCAAACCTAGCTAGACTACTTGTGGCCTCAGGTCTTAAACAAATATACGCTTCTCCTTTATCTAAAAATGAATACATCTCTTTAGAGACAATATCGGTTTGCTCGCCTACGGTCCTAGAGAATAAATCTTGTTGTTCCAAAATAGGAGTTTGTATAGATTTAAAATTGAAATTCCTACAGATTGAATAAAATTTTTCAATAATAAATTCAAACTTCTCCATTTCAGCTCCATGAATATCATGTGTGCCTTTTACTAAACTAATATTTCTTTTCATTTTAAATGATGAATCTGATCAACTTTATTTTCTATAGTTTTAACTAAGTACTCAACTAAATCTTCGTCTTGTATTCTATGGCTTTTTTCTCCATCGACGTATACCATATGTGTGTTATTTCCACCACCTGTTATGCCTATGTTAGTCATTGTAGCTTCACCTGGCCCATTAACAACACATCCAATAATTGAAACTGTTATAGGTTTTTTAATGTGAGAAAGTTTTTTCTCAACATTTTTAACTGTCTCAATAACATCAAATTGCTGTCTTGCGCAAGATGGGCAAGATATTATTGTTACACCATAATCTCTTAAATTTAGTGATTTTAACATTTCAAACCCTACTTTGACCTCTTGAGTTGGATGGTCTGAAAGTGAAACTCTCACTGTATCGCCAATACCATCATAAAGAAGCAATCCAAGACCTATAGAAGATTTTATTGATCCACTAAAATAACTTCCTGCTTCAGTAATACCTAAATGAAGAGGATAATCACAAAAATTAGATAACTTTCTATATGACTCTACTGCTGTAAAAACATTAGAAGCTTTAACACTAATTTTAAAATTATCAAAATTTAGATCCTCTAAAAGTTTTATATTTAGCTTAGCACTTTCAAATAATGCCTCAGAGGTTGGGCTTTTATATTTTTCTAATATTGATTTTTCTAAACTTCCAGCATTAACACCTATTCTTATAGGTATTTTGTTCTGCTTGGCAGCTTCAACAACCTCTTTTACTTTTTCCCTAGAGCCAATATTACCTGGATTTATTCGAAGACAATGTGCTCCATTTTCTGCAGCCTCAAGTGCTCTTTTATAATGAAAGTGAATATCAGCGACTAAGGGGATCTTAATTTCAGGAATTATTTTTTTTAATGCTTTTGATGATTTTTCATCAGGAACTGAAACTCTGACTATATCGCATCCCTCTTGTTCAATGAGAGATATCTGCTCAAGTGTTGCATCAATGTCATGTGTAAGGGTATTTGTCATTGTCTGAACCGTAATTGGAGAGTCTCCACCGACAAAAATATTTCCAATTTGAATTTTTTTTGTTTTTTTTCTCTTTATTGAATGAGAATATTTCATAATAAAGTCTCTAAATCTTTAATGTGAAAATTAAATAAATATGAGTTTAATTCCTTATTTAATCTAATTTCTACACCTCTGTAAATTATCTTATCAATATTATTTATATTAGATAAATCGATAAAAAAATCATTGTCTAAATCGAGAATAAGTTCATTAGATTTGGTAATTTCACCAAATTGTAAAGTATTTTTAATATTGTTTTGAATTTTGTAAAAAATAGTCTTATTAGGTTTTGCAAAAATTGATAAATTTTGCGAATAGTTAGCTCTGTTTAACGGGATAAGATTATTTATAAAATCATTATGACTTAATTCATACAAATCATATTGATTAGAGATCTTATAAACATCATTATAAACTTGATCTTTTTCAACCTCTTTAAATGAAATTTGATTGTTAAATTTATTATATATATTAAATGATAATAAAATTAAAATTACAAAAACAAGTAACAATAAGAAATAGACTATTGAAAGTTTAGTGTAATCGATTGGGATATCACTAATTGAATTTTTATATTTAATTTCGTAACCCAAATATCTATATATAGATTTTTTATAAGTTGATTGATAAGCACGATATTTTTTAGGGAGTTTTAAATTATCATCTAAAAGTCGTATTATTTCTAAATCTAATTTAAGAGCTTTGGATAAATCATTGATTGATAATCCTTTCTTAATTCTTGCCTCTTTGATTGAAATTAACTTATCCAAAAAATTATTTATGTAGTTTGAAGGCTTGATGTAATTTTTGTACAGCTAAATCAGTTTGATCTTCATGAATTAATATACTTATTTTTATTTCTGAAGTAGTAATAACTTGAATATTTATTTTATTTTTTCCAAGAGTATCAAATAATGTTTGGGCAACTCCAGCATGAGATCTCATCCCTACTCCAACCACTGAAATTTTTGAAATATTATTAGATGAAATAATTTTTTTATATCCAATTATAGATTTCTCTTTTTTTAGTATTTTTAATGCTTTTTCTAAGTCTAGTCTTGGCAAAGTAAAAGATAAATTTGCAAACTTTCCATCTTGTGAAATATTTTGGAGTATCATATCAACATTTATATTGCCTTTAGCTAATGGGCCAAAGATTTTTGAAGAGACTCCAGGTTTATCTTGTACTCTTGAAAGTGTAATTTTTGCTTCATCTTTGGAGTAAGTTATTCCACTCACAGTATTATTTTCTAAAACACTTTTTTCGTCAGTAATCATGGTACCAATTTTTTTGGGTTTGAAAGAAGATCTTACACTTAATTTAGTATTTTTTCTCATAGCTAACTCAACAGAACGAGTTTGAAGAACCTTAGCCCCTTGTGAGGCTAATTCAAGCATTTCTTCATATGAAATTTTATTAATTTTTTTTGCTTTAGGTACTATGTTTGGATCAGTGGTAAATACACCCTCAACATCAGTATAAATTATACATTCTGTTTCCATCGCTGCTGCAACAGCAACAGCACTAGTATCAGAACCACCCCTACCTAAGGTAGTTAATTCTCCCTTGTTGTTAATACCTTGGAAACCAGGAATTAATAGAACTTCAAAATTTTTTAATTCATCATATAAAAATTTTTTATTAATGGATAAAATTCTAGACTTCATATGCTCTGATGATGTTATAATCGGTATTTGCCAACTAAGTAGCGATTTAGCTTTAATCTTTTGATTATTGAGACATATAGACATTAACGCGCAAGATACATTTTCACCTGATGAAATGGCGTTATCAAAATCAATTGGATTTGGATTTTTTGAAAAAGATTTTGTTAAATTTATTAAACGATCAGTTTCACCTGACATAGCAGATAACACAGCTATAACTTTTGATTTTTTTGACCAATCATGAATAATATCTGCTGATCTTTTTATAGCTTCAATACTCCCAACGGATGTACCACCAAATTTTAAAACTTTAATTTTCATGAATTACGGTAATATACTCTTAACATTTATGATGTAAAGAACATGGACACTTATAATAGCAAGTATTACGAACCATTAGAGCAAATGATGGCTATAAGACATCAGTATATGTCAAAAATATTAAGAGATCATAGTGGTCAAGATATTTATGAATTCTTTAAGAATAAAAAGATTTTAGATCTTGGATGTGGAACTGGCGAATTCCTTAATAATTATTATGGTATGGGTGCAGAGTGTTCAGGTATTGATATCGAGAATAATTTTAAAATAAAAAACAAAATAAATTTTAAACTCATTAATATAGAAGCTAATAAATTTTTAAAAAATTGTAAAAAAAAATTTGATGTTATTTTTTTGTTTGAATTCTTAGAACATTTAGAAGAACAAGATAAGTATCAACTTTTTGAAAACTTAACTAAAAATCTCAATAAAAATGCATATATATTTATATCTACACTTAATAAGAATTTATTATCAAAATATTTAGCAATTGATATTGCTGAGAATCTCTTAAAGCTACTTCCTAAAAAAACCCACGATTTTAATCTTTTTTTATCTCCCTCTAAATTACAATCAATTAGTCAAAAATATAATTTAAATTTAATGGATATAGAGGGCATGCAATACAATCCAATTTTTAAATCTTTCAAACTAAGTAAATTTGATTTAGTAAATTACTTTGGTACTTTGAAATACTAATTTTTATTTTTTTCTTTTTTACTAAAAGGGAGTCTTACTAAACCTATACCCTCATCGACCAATTCTTGACTTTCTTTTTCAGTTGCCTCTCCATAAATAGGTTTATCTTTCGCTTCACCATAATGAATTTTTCTAGCCTCTTCTGGAAATTTTTTTCCAACATATGTAAAATTTTTTTCTATTTCAGATTTAATTTTATTTAATTGTTTATTATAATTTGAAAATAATTTCTTTTTTTCACGATTTATTTTAGCTGAACTTGTTGATTTACCAGAAATGTTTGGTGCCATAACTGATTTTGATATTGTTGATGAATTACAGAAAGGGCATTCAATTTGTTTTTTCCTTTTTTGTTTTTCAAAAGAGTTTGAGTCATCAAAACTAGCTTCAAATATGTGTTGATTTTCACAAATTAAATCAAATTTTATCATTCTTTATATTTGGTCATTCAATGATAATTTTCAATAATATTAATCAAAATTTCTATCATTATCTAATACAGGTATTGCGTTTTGACACTCTCTAACTCTATTTAAATCAAGTTCAGCAGCAATGATCATTTCACCATCTTCAGCTTCAGCTAATGTCTCTCCCCAAGGGTCTACTATTAAAGTATGCCCATAAGTTACTCTTTTTTCATTATTTACTCCCCATTGATTAGGTGCCAATATAAAAACTCCATTCTCAATAGCCCTTGCTTTAATAAGAGAATGCCAATGAGCCTTGCCTGTTGTGTGCGTAAATGCTGAAGGGACAACAATAATTTGTGAACCTTTTTTTGCCAAAGCTCTGTACAATTTAGGGTACCTCAAATCATAACAAATAGTATGACCAACTGAGTGACCCAATACTTTAGTGATTTTTAATTCACTTCCAGGTGAGTAAAAATCACTTTCTTTGTATGACTCACCATTTTTTAATGTAATGTCAAACATATGAATTTTGTCATAAATTGAAATTATATCTCCATCAGGATTAATTAAAATTGACCGATTAAATAATTTATCATTTTCGGTTATGGGAATTGATCCCAAAAGTAAATATACATTATTTATCTTTGAAAAATTTTTAAAATATTTTANAGAGTCATGATTCATTTCAATCAAAATTTTTGATTTACTTGATAAAAAGAGAAAGCACTCCGGTAATAAAATGAAATCTGGACTTGAGTTTAAACTATCTTGTAAAAATTTTTTTGATTTTTCGAAATTTTCATCAAAGTTTGAACCGACTGTAATTTGAATCAGTGCAACCTTCATTTAATTATTTAGCTTATAAATAATGTAATTTGATACGTCTTTAATCGCTTTATGAATTTTTATTTTTTCTTGAGGTAAAATAGAAATACTATGGTTTGAAAATAATATATACTCTAATTCCTTNTTATCTTTTACTAGGGTTAATTTTAAAGTCTTATCTTTATTTAGAACTACAATTGGTTCTTCAGTAGAATACAAAAATTCATTATCATTATTTGAAGAAATTAATTCAGTAAATTCATTATGAAATAATTCTGGATTTTCATAAAATGTAAGCCTTTTTTGATCTAAATTAAATCTCGATATCATGGTAAGTTACTTTAGCACATTATGAATGAATTTAATTTAAAAAAGAGGAATATTAGAAGAAAGGCATATTTTGACAAAGATAATTTAATTGCAAAAAATGGGTCAGGTTTAATTAATGATAAATTAAAGTTCATGTCAAAAAAAATAGAAAACTGTCTAATTCTAGATGANGATCTTTGCATAGAGGAGTCCAATTTTACTAATACAAAAATTATAAATATCAATGATATTAGCGTAGTTGAAGGTAAGTTTGATGCAGCTATATCAAATTTTTCTCTACAAATACCATTGTTTTTGAATAGCAATGATATTTTTAATAAAATTATATCTAAATTAAACGATAACAGTTTATTTTGCTTCAATACCATAACATCAAATTCAATGAGAACACTTCAAAATATTTTTTTAGAAATTGATGAAAAGATTTTTGGTGGAGTTTATAGAAGATTTGGGCCATTTTTAGAAACTACGAAATTGATAGAAGATTTGAATAAAAGTAAATATAAAGATGTTGTAGTAGGTATAGATAACTTAGAAATAAACTATAGTTCTTTNAACAAAATTAGAAGTGATTTTAGAAAGTTTGGGATTTCAAATTTTTTTAATGANAAACATAGATTTAAAAAAGATTTTTTAAAATTAACAAATAATTTATTTTCAAAATTAATTGATAATCATAAATATATTCCATTAGAAATAGAGATTGCTACATTTACATCATGGAAATAATATAAATTTAGTATATTTGTAATTAAATGTTCGAAAAAATAAATAATTTTTTTTCCTCAAAAAAAAATTCAAATTTAATTAAAGAAATTTCAGATAAATATTTAAATAATATAAATCAATTAGAAGCAGATATTTCAAATTTATCAAAAGAAGAAATGACTCATAAAATTGAAAACTTAAAACAAAATTATATTTCTAATCAAAAAGAGGAGTTGTCAGATGAGGATATAAGTTTCGTATGTGCTCTATTGAGAGAAATATCAAAAAGAACTATTAAACTCAGACATTATGACTCTCAAATAATCGGAGGTATTGCTCTTTATCATGGATTTGTTGCTGAAATGAAAACTGGAGAAGGCAAAACACTTGCCGCAACAATTCCAATCATATTAAATTATGTCTTAAATAAAAAAGTTCATTTAATTACTGTTAATGATTATTTAGCAAAAAGAGACTCTCTTTGGATGGGACCAATTTTTGAATACTTAAACATAAGTTGTTCATANATTCAAAACAGNCAAACTGTTGAAGAAAAAGTAAGTAGCTATCAATCTCATGTCGTATATGGAAATAATAATGAATTTTGCTTTGATTATTTAAGAGATAATTTAAGAGGTATCAATCAACCAAAAATGCAAAATGAGCATCATATAGCTNTAATTGATGAGGCTGACTCTGTACTAATCGATGAGTCTAGGTCNCCTTTGGGAATTTCAGGACCTGTGAAGACTCCCATTAAACTTTTTAAATTATGCTATGAAATTACTCAAGACCTCCTAAAAAGCGATGTTGAGATAAATGAAGAAAGAAAAAATGTTTTGCTTATAGACAGCGGTATTAAGAAAATAGAATTCAACCTAAAAAAAATTAATTTTTTAAAAGGAAATAGTTTNTTTGATAATGAAAATTTAGAGGCTTATCAAATTATAAATCAATCACTTAAAGCACGTTTTTTGTATGAAAGAGACAAAGATTATGTTGTAAAAGACGGTCAAATTATTGTCATAGATGAGTTCTCAGGTAGATTAGCAGAAGGAAGAAGGTTTGGTGAAGGTCTTCATCAATCTTTGGAAGCCAAAGAGAATCTTAAAATACAAGAAGAGAGTATTACTTTAGCAAGTATAACTTTTCAAAATTATTTTAAAAAATATCAAAAGTTATCTGGAATGACTGGTACNGCTCTTACTGAGTCAGAAGAGTTTTTGGAAATATATGGCTTGAGTGTAATAGAAATACCTACTCATAAACCTATGATCAGAATTGATCAAAATGATCANATTTATAAAACTCCCGACGAAAAATACAAAGCTGTTTTAGACTTAGTAAAAGAAAAATATGAAAAAGGTCAACCAATATTGGTTGGCACAACTTCAATTGAAAAATCAAATTTTATTTCAGATATATTAAAAACTAACAATATTCCTCACAATGTTTTAAATGCAAAAAATCATGAGAATGAGGCTGAAATTATTGCTTTAGCAGGCAAACCGTCACAAGTAACGGTTGCTACTAATATGGCAGGTAGAGGTACCGATATTAGATTAGGTGGTAATCCAGAAATAGATAAAAATTTTAATGAGAANGATTACCAAAAGGTAATTGATTTGGGTGGGTTATGTATTTTAGGCACTGAAAGGCACGAAAGTAGAAGAATAGATAACCAATTAAGAGGAAGGTCTGGAAGACAGGGAGATCCTGGACAAAGTATATTTTTTGTCTCTTTAGAAGATGACCTAATGAGAATTTTTGGATCAGAAAAACTTCAATCTATGCTTTCAACATTGGGTCTTAAAAAAGGAGAAGTTATTGAACATAAATGGTTAACTTCATCAATAGAAAGAGCGCAAAAAAGAGTTGAGGGTCATAATTTTGACATTAGGAAACAATTATTAGAGTTTGATAATATTATTGATAAACAAAGAAATATAATTTACTCCAAAAGAGAAACTATTATTAATGAAGATATAATAAATTTTATTCAAGAAACTGAGGATGAATTTATATCTAATTTGTTAGAAAGTGAAAAAGAAGAAATTAAGAATTTCTCAGACTTGTTGTCTTTTATTAAACCAGAAGAAAATGATAATAAAGACCATTATCTATCTTCATTTAAAAAAATTAAAGATGAAAATTATGCAAAACATACAAATGCTTATATTTTTATACTAAGACAAGTAAGCCTTTCTATTTTAGATAAAAATTGGCATAACCATATTCAAGAGCTTACAAATATNCGCATGTCTGTTAGTCTCAGCGGATATGGAGGGAAAGATCCAGTTAATGAATTTCGTAAGGCCTCTTTGAGTGCATTCAATCAACTAATATATGAAATACAAAAGCAAATGGTGTTAGTCTTAAACAATATTAGGGTTGAAAAAAAGAGTGAAAATCAAGAAGAGAAAAAAATTGAACCCATTACTAAAAAAATTGGAAGGAATGATCCTTGTCCTTGTGGATCAGGAAAAAAATACAAACAATGTCATGGAAGTAATTAATCAAACAATATAATTTAAATATCGATTATTTCTTTTCTTTATCAATTCATCTTTTGATAATAATTTAAGATCCTCAATACTTTTTATCAAAGCAACCTTAAGATCATTTGATACCTTATCAAAATGCCTATGAGCTCCTCCAATTGGTTCTTCGATAATTCGATCAATAATTTTTAATTCTAGGCAATCTTTTGCTGTTATTTTTAGAGAATTAGATGCTGTCTCAGCAAAATCAGAGGACTTCCATAGTATTGAGGAACAACCCTCAGGAGAAATAACAGAGTAAATCGAATTGCTTAGCATTATGACAATATCGCTTGTGGCAAGAGCAATTGCTCCGCCTGATCCTCCCTCACCTATAACAATTGAAATGCATGGTGTTTCACAATTTAATGCTACTTTCATTGATTGAGCTATTGCCTCAGCTTGCCCTCTTTCCTCGGCGTCCTTGCCAGGGTAAGCTCCGGATGTATCCACAAAACAAATTAAAGGTAAATTTAATTTTGAGGCTAATTTCATAATTCTTTGTGATTTTCTATAACCCTCAGGTTTTGCCATACCAAAATTATGTTTTAATCTAGTGTTCATATCATTACCCTTTTCAGTACCTAGTATGATGACAGGTGAGTTATCTAAAAAAGCAAAACCTGAGATAATGGCATTATCCTCAGAATACAGTCTATCACCATAAAGAGGTGTAAATTTTGTAAAAATACTATTAATAAAACTTTTTGTTTTAGGTCTATTTGGATGTCTTGCAAGTTTCACAATTTGCCAAGGAGATAAATTAGAATAAATCCTATTTAATTCTATTTGTTTTTTTTTCTCAATATCTTTAATTTTTTTATCAAGATCTATATCACTTTCTTTTGAAAGCTTGATTAAAGATTGTATTTCTATATCAAATTTTTCCAATTTTTCTTCAAAATCTAAGTAAAACATTTTTAGAACTATAATTTATTTTTTAGTGGATGATAAGAGTCTAAAACTCTCTTTTTCATTGACTTTGCGACTTTAGTATAAATTTCTGTAGTTGAAATACTTGAGTGACCTAAAAGTTTTTGTATGTGCCTAATATCAGCGTTATTTTCTAACATAGTGGTAGCAAATGAGTGTCTAAAAACATGAGAAGACAATTTATCTTTAATTATTGAGTCGTTATGACAATTTTCAAGAAATTTGTTTACAGATCTAG
>FUFK010042453.1_pt1 | contig 26874 bp, 33 predicted proteins | sample 1021851 | NCBI WGS metagenome assembly FUFK01 (sample SAMEA51879418, study PRJEB19060) | metagenome
CGATACCCGGCCCGGGGCGTACTCGGCGAGCGTGGCGATCTGGCGGGCAGCCACCAGTGGATGACGAAGCGCCAGGAGCATCACGCCCAGATGCAGCCCCAGGCCGGGCTCCATTGCACCCAGCGCAGCGAGCCGGACCGGACCGTCGATCCCGCTGCCGTCGACNAAACTGACGTGATCCGCCGTGAAGACATGATCGATGCCGGCGTCGGCGATCGCNGCGAGGGCAGCCCGCTGGGCATCCGGATCGAACCGACCAAGATCGTCCGGCGCGCTGAGGCCGANCTGCAGGTCGCTCATCCGAACGGATTGCTGACGGTCTCGATGTTGAGTTGGCCGGCGAGCCCGGCGGCGCGATGCACGGCCGCCTCGTTCCACTCCGGCGATGTCGACATCGCCCACAACGCCGCACGATTCGGGTACTTCGCGATGGCGATCTCGTCCCAGAGTTCCTCGACCTGACCGAGCGAGAGGAAGGTGACGTCGCCGACGAAGATCACCTCACCGTCGTACTGCCGGATGATCTGGCTTACGGCCTGGCCGTAGAGGCCGTACGCCTCGCGCCCGCTGAGGTCGGTCTCGCGTCCGTCTGCGTACTCGGCGTGCTCTTTGAACTTCAAGAGGTTGACCATGAAGATCGGCCCCTCGGGCCCCTCGGCCATCATCTCGGTGATGCGGTCGGGATCGGTCGGCAGGACCTCGTTAATGACGTCCATCGTGTGCTCCTCGTGGGTCAGCCGAAGGCAGCGTCGGCGGTGGGCACGGTGCCCGTCTCCCGACCTTCCACCGCGTGCAGGCTCCACATCAAGTTCGCGTGCGAGATCACCGCAGCAGGATCGGTGCCGCCCCACTCGCTGAGGTCCTCGGTGGTGTGGGCATCGCTGACGAGGACGGCGCCGTAGCCGCGGGCGACCGCTCCGTGCAGGGTCGATGTGATGCAGGCATCGGTCTGCGCGCCAGCGACTACCAACGACCCGACATCGAGCCCGGCGAGTACGGCATCGAGTTCGGTGGCCTCGAAGGCGTCGCCGTAGGTCTTGTGCACGACCGGTTCGGTGTCGGCGACCGCAAGCTCGGGAACGAGCTGCCAGGCCGCGGAGCCGTGTTCGAGCTCGTCGTCGCCGTGCATGACCCACACGACCGGCGTACTGGCAGCACGCGCCCGATCGACAAGCGTCGAGATGTTGGCGACGACCTCGTCGCGGCGAATCGATGGCTCCATCACCCCGACCTGCACGTCGACGATGAGCAGAGCGGTTCCCGGTCGGTCGGTGGGGATCGTCATGGCGGGATCCTACGAGGGCGGTCAGTCGGCTGCAGGGCGTAGCTCGGCCCGGCCGCTCGGCGACCACTCCGAGACGAAGCGATAGCGATCGCCGCGAATCAGGGTCGTTCGCCACTCGACCGGTGTTCCGTTGTGGATCCCGAGCCGCTCGAGTCCGAAGACGGCGGCCCCCGACGGGAGGTCGAGAAGCGCACGGTCCGCCGGCGGCGGTACGAGCGGGGAAAGCCGTTCCCAACCGGCGGTCGGGGTCGGGGCGCCGATCCGGCTCATCTCGTCGTAGAGCGCCGTGTGGGTCCAGTCGACCGAAAGCAACGGCTCGACAACAGCCAACGGCAGCCACGCCCGGTCGACGGCGAGCGGCTCTCCGCCGGCTCGCCGGAGCCGGGCGAGATGGAACAACTCGGTGTCCTCGTCGATCTGCAGCCGGGCCGCAGCAATCGAGTCGATGACCACCGCAAGCTCCAACACCTCGCTGGTCTGTTCGGTTCCGGTCGACTCGATCGACTGGAACAGCGAGTACAAGGTGCCGAGCGGTTGTTCGAACTCGCTGCGGTTGATGACCGTGCCCCGCCCCCGCTCACGCTTGAGGATCCCGGTCTTGTTGAGATGACGGATCGCTTCGCGCACGGTGTGGCGGCTGACCTCGTAGCCCTCGGTCAGCTCGAGATCGGTCGGGAACCGACCGTCGCTGAACTCCCCCGCATCGATGCGGCGACGCAGCTCAGCCTCGAGCTGCGCCCACAACGGCACCGGGTCGGCGCGGTCGAGCGGCACAAGCGGCATGACCTGCAATCTGCCCCCGCTGTCCGGACAATGCAAACAATTGTCCGGATTCATCCGGCCCGACGACCGAGCGTCAGTCGTGATCCATGCCGGTGTCGGTCGCCAAATCGTCTCGACCGATCGGTACCGGTTCGGTGCGATGCACGGCCCGGAACAAGAGATGCACGGCGACCGGCAGGGTCAACACGAGAGCCACCGCCACAACAAGGAACTCGGCCCGACCCGCCCAGCCGGTCTCGAGCGACGCGCCNACCGCGACGAGCAGGAAGGCGATCGGGCTGGCCTTGCCGGCTGCGTGGAACCGGGCGTAGGGGGTGCGGAACCGCAGCATGCCGATGCCGGACAGCAACGACACAAAACTGCCGAGCAGGACGAAGGCGGCGGCGACTGGGCTCATGTCGCACTCTCCTCGTACTCGATGAAGCGGCTCGCAGCGACGGTGGCCGTGAACCCGACGATCGCCATGACGGCGAGCACCGGAACGAGGCGGGTCGAGCCAGAGTCGGCCGCATCCACGGCGACCGCACTCATGATCGACACGACGCCGACATCCAGGGCGACGACACGATCAGCGAGCGTCGGGCCGATGGCCGCACGGATACCGGCAGTGACGAACGTGAGCCCGAAAACGATGAGCGCAATGCTGGCGATCACGACGGCACCTCGGAATCGGTGGGCATCGGGAGGGCCCGACAGGCAAGGTCGGCGAGTTCCTGCACATGCCCCGCAGTGGCTTCGGCCCGCTCGGCGTGGAGGATGTGGAGATAGATCCGGCTGGTGTCGGGATCGACGTCGATCACGGCGGTGCCCGGCGTGACGGTGACCGCAACCGCGATCAACATCATGTGGGCCCGAGCGTTACTGGGTAGATCGACACCGATGATCGCTTCCTCGGTGTAGTCGGTCGGGGTGATGACCTCATAGGCAACGTTGAACGTCGACATNACGAGGTCCTGGCCGACGATCGCACCAAGTTTCAGAAGGGGGCGCAGGCGGACCCCACCGATACCGGCGGGGCCGACGCTTCGGTGGCTCACGANGACCGCGACCAGCAGNCCCGACACGATGTTGGCGATCGACAACCGATTCCAGAGCGCACACCACGCNGCGACGAGGCCGACGATGAGGATCACCCGACGGATTGGGAAGTGACGCCGCAGGAGCCTCACGACACCACCGCCTCGATGTAGGCACTCGGGTCGAGCAAGTCGGCAGCAGCACGCTCNCCCAGATCCCAGAGCGGACCAAAGGACGCAGCAATCGCAAGCGAAGCGACCAGNGCNACCGCCGTGGCACCGACCATCAGGCGGTGACCGGGACGAAGGATCCGGATNGGGGTCGCTGATTCGTCGTCGCCAGATCCCCAGAACACCCCGGTCCAGATCTTCACCATCGACACGAGGGTNAGGACGCTGTTGGCGAGGGCGATGACGACGATCGGCACCACCACCTTCTCGATGCCGGCATCGACGAGCGCGAGCTTGGCGACGAAGCCCGAGAACGGCGGNATACCGGCGAGGCTGAGCGCCGGCAACGCGAACAACACGGCGAGCAGCGGCTGACGCTGAGCAAGCCCACCGATNTTGTCNAGCGCCGAGGTTCCTTCTCGCTCCTCGATGAGCCCGCCGACGAGGAACAACACCGTCTTCACCGGGATGTGGTGCACGAGGAAGACGATGGCACCGGCGATGCCGGCAAGGGTGAACAGGCCGAGGCCCATCAGCATGTAGCCGATCTGGCTGATGATGTGGAACGACAGGATGCGCTTGACGTCGTCNTGGGCGAGCGCNCCGGCNACGCCGATCACCATCGTCAGAGCCGCCAGGGTGAGGATGAGCGGCCCGAGGTCGTCCATGCCGGTCANCACATGGAACCGAATCAGGACGTACACCCCGATCTTGGTCAAGAGGCCAGCGAACACGGCGGTGATCGTGGTGGGCGCCGTCGGGTAGCTGTCGGGAAGCCACGAGAACAGCGGGAAGATGGCGGCCTTGGTGCCGAACACGACGAGGAACCACAGGCCGATGCCCCATCGCAGCGGATCGTCGAGTTCGGGGATGCGCTCGGCCAGCAGGGCCAGATTGACCGTGCCGGTCGAGGCGTAGACGACGGCGAGGCCGACGAGGAAGAGGGTTGAGGCGAAAAGGTTCATCGCCACATAGGTCATGCCCGAACGGATCTGACCGCGACGGCCCTGGTGGGTCAGCAGCACATAGCTGGAGACGAGGATCAACTCGAAGGCGACGAAGAGCGTGAAGAGGTCGCCGGTGAGGAAGGCGAGCACCACCCCGGAGGTCAACACCAGCAGCAGTGGCCCGGACAGCTGGGGGTCGGCGCCCCACGCAGTGCGCCGCTGTCCGATGGCGAAGAGCTGCACCACCAGGATCGTGGCCATCGCGACCAGCAGGACGAGCGCTGCCATCAGATCGACGACGAGGACGATGCCGAGTTCGGGATCCCAGTCGCCAACGCGGAGCACGACCGTTCCCTCGGACTCGACGTGAGCGAGCAGGATGCCGGCGATCGCCGTTGCGCCTGCGAGCGAGCCGACGGTGAGGATGTCGCGGACCCACTGCCGCTCACCGGCGACGAAGCCGATTGCGGCGGCGAGCATCGGGACGACGACGAGGAGGCCGACGAGCGAGGTCATGCGTCGTCCCCCTCGGCTTCGGTCTCGATGGCGATGCGGCGATCTTCGAGATCGTCCTCGACAAGGTCGTCGCCTGTGAGCTGGGCCTGCCGGCGAGCAAGGGCCAGCAAGAAGAGCGTCAGACCGAACGAGATCACGATTGCGGTGAGGGCGAACGCCTGGGGCAGCGGGTCGGACAGCTCGGCCACCGGAGCGTCGCCCGAAATGGGGCGCTCGCCGGCCTTACCGCCGGCGGCGAGCAGCGCCAGCACGGCGGCATGGCCGAGCAGGGCGAACCCGAGCAGCATGCGGGTGAGCGACCGAGAGGTGATCAGATAGACGCCAACCGAGGTCAGGCCACCGACGACAAGGGCGAGGGTGACGCTCATACCTGCACCTCGTCACGGCCGAGTTCGTCGGCGTCGAGGCCGTCGAAGACAGCGACGAAGAGGCCGACGACGATCGCCGTGACCCCCGCGTCGAACACCAACGCACTCCCGGACTTGACCTTGCCGAGCAGCGGCACGGTCTCGGAGACGATGACCTGGTCGAGCAGCGGCTCGCCGCCGAGCAGCGGAGCGAGGGCGACCACCGAGACCAGTGCGGTACCGACGGCGAACCAACGGGTGGCGTCCTGAGGCCGACCGATGCCAACGACGGTGCGCAGCGCAACAACGGCGCCGATCACGAGGCCGGCCGCGAAACCACCACCGGGCTGGTTGTGGCCGGCGAAGAAAAGAAAAGCGGCAACGAGGAGCGCAAGCGGACTTGCGGCACGGATCGCGCTGCGGACAACGGGCGAACGACCGCGAATCATCGGCGCACCTTCCGCACATCGTCCGAAAGCGGGGCACCGCCACCACGTGCGGCGTCGGCCCGGCTCAGAGCCAGCACGCCCATCGCAGCGACGACCAACACGACGACCTCCCCCAGAGTGTCGAGTGCACGCAGGTCGGTGAGGATCACGTTGACGAGATTGTTGCCGCCGCCATCATCGACCGCCGCAGCGGTGAGTGCCTCACGGTTGGACGGTNTGTCCTCGGCCGANGCGAGAAGCGCAGCAGTGACGGCGGCNCCGGCGAGCACGGCCGTGCCGATGCGAACGCTGCGCCACACAAACCCGTTGGCGGGGAACTGGGTGGTGAGCCCGCCGAGGCCGATCACGAAGCCGACGACGATGACGGTCTCCACCAAGAGCTGGGTGAGGGCCAGATCGGGTGCACCCTGGATGAGGAAGAGGGCGGATACACCGAGGCCGACCACGCCGAGCGCGAGTGCGGCCCCGATCCGGGAGCGGATGACGGCAACAGCGATCGCAGCCGCAACGACCGTTGTCCCCATGCCGGCCTGTAACGGACGATCCCAGGCGTGGAGCTGATCGGTATCGATCGAGCCGAGGAATGGGATGACGGCAAGCGAGGCCACAAGGGCCATCACGACGAGATAGATCGGCAGTGAGCCGTGCTGGACACGGCCGGTGGTCCACTTCGCGAGATCGAGAGTGCGGTCGACAAGCCGGTCGACATTGTTGGCACCGACCGGTTCGGGCGGCGACGAATGGCGAGCGGCTGCCGCACCGATGATCGCGCCACCGGCGACGATGCCCATCGAGATCCAGAAGGCCGTGCTGTCGAGGCCCGGCCACCGAAGCAACGCGTACCCCGCCGACGTGGTTTCGAGCGTGGCGGCGGCCGGCACGACCCAGTCGGTGACACTGGGCGCCAGGACGTACCCGACAACACCGAGTGCGGAGAGCAGCACCGACGGCGCTGTAGCCGCCCACCTGGCCGGTGTCACCTCGGTGGACTCGCCGCCCTTGTTGGAGAAGAGCGCAAGCACGAGGCGAGTGGTGTAGGCGACGGTGAGCACCGAGCCGATCGTGACGCCGACGAGGATGAGATCCCCGGAGGCACCGGACTCGTTGAGCGACGCCTCGATGGCCGCTTCCTTCGCAGGGAAGCCGAGCAGCGGTGGCACACCGGCCATCGACAGTCCGGCGAAGACCATGACCCAGAACGCGATCGGCATGGAGGTACGGAGCCCCGACAGGGAGCGGAGATCACGGCTGCCGGTGCGGATGTCGATCTCGCCGACGGCCATGAAGAGGGCCGCCTTGAACACGGCGTGGGCCACGACGAGCGAGACGGCTGCGAAGATGGCCTTCCCGCTGCCGAGCGACATCATGGCGGTCATCAGGCCGAGCTGGCTGACCGTGCCCCAGGCGAGCACGAGCTTGGCGTCGGCGTGGCGCAGGGCGCCGATCGCGCCCCAGAACATCGTGAGCAGGCCGACGGTGACGCCGAGACCGGACCAGATGTCGACCGCCCCGAGCACGGGATGCATCACCCCGATCAACACGATGCCCGCCTTCACCATGGTGGCGGAGTGCAGGTAGGCGCTCACCGGGGTCGGGGCGGCCATGGCGCCCGGCAACCAGACGTGGAAGGGCAGCTGGGCGGACTTGGTGAACGCGCCGACCAGTATGAGCACGGCAGCGACGGTCGCCTGATCGCCGGTGACGGGACCCATCTCGCTGAGGGTCGCCGTGCCTGCGACGTCGACGAGAACAAGGAGGCCGGCGAGCAGGACGAGGCCACCTGCGACGGTGACCAGCAACGCCCGACGAGCTGCGGTCACCGCCGTGCTGTCGGTGGACTTGGTGCCGACGAGCAGGAACGAGGTGACCGACGTGGCCTCCCAGAACAAGAAGAGCGTCCAGACATCGTCGGCCCAGACGAGGCCAAGCATGGAGCCGCTGAACGCGAGCAAGGTTGCGGCGAAGCCTCGGCGATCGCCACCGCCGAAATAGCCGTGGCCGTAGACGAAGATGAGGACGCCGATACCAGAGACGAGGACGGCGAGCAGGGCGCCGAGCGGACCGACCCGGAAGCGAAGGGCGAGATCGAGGCCCTCGACCCAGTCGAGGCGGGCGGGNGTCGATCTCGCCACCGCCGAGCCTGGAAGCAGCCCACACAGCACTCGCCAACGGCGCCGCAAGCGCGACAACGAAGGCAGGGCGGGGGCTCGGAAGTGAGAGAACGGCGACCACCCCGACGAGGTGGGCCACCAGCAGAATCCAGATCAACGTGACCCTTGGGGGAGGCCGGTACGCCCCGATGCTAGCGGATCGGGCCGGGTTGAATACGGGCCGATTGTCCTCTGACCGCCACCCGTTCCTGCGGCCTCGAGCAATCCTGCGCCGGCGAGGCCAAAACGTCGATGGCGAGGCCCGGAGGCCTCGCCATCGTCGAGATCAGGTGATCGACAGGATCAGGCGGGCGGGTAGACGCCCATGTCCTTGCCCTTGTCGGTCTGCCAGAACACGTCGGCAATCTCATCGATGTAGGTGAGGAGCTGCTCGCAGACGGCAGCGTCGGTGGACTTCTTCACCTCGCCGGCCTGGTGGACTGCATCCCAAAAGAGCTGGTGGAGGTTCGGGAACGCCTCGAAGTGGGCGGGGGCGAAGAAGTCGGCCCACAGGACCATCAGGTGATGCTTCACCTCTTCGGCGCGCTGCTCCTTGACGATGATGCAACGGGCACGGAAGTGCTCATCGTCGGAGCCGTGGTACTTGGCGATGGTCTTGAGGCACGACAGGGCCTCAATCTTTGCCTGGGCGGGGTCGTAGACGCCGCAGTAGAGGTCGCAGTGGGCCTGAGCCTTCTCGGCGCCGTCGAAGAGACGGTTCATCATGGGTGGGGTCACCTTCTGTTCGGGATCGGGCCTATGTTGCCCGCTATGGCTTTCGCACCGATTCGCCGATTCGTTGTGGAGGGCGACTCGATGCTCCCACGCTACGCGAACGGCGACCTGGTTTTCGCCTCGAAGAGCAAAAGAGCGCGCGTCGGGCAGGTTCGCGTGCTCCGCCACCCCTACAACCCCGGCATGTGGTTGGTGAAACGAGTGGCGTCGGTGCGGGGCGACGACATGACGATCAGCAGCGACAACCCCGATGCCACTCGAGCGGATTCGCGAGAGTTCGGCCATGTTCCGGTCGCTGGAAGCCTCCGGGTGATCGGGCGGCTACGGGCCCGTTCCTGAGCTCGGCACCACACAGGCCCGGCCGCCCCCGGACCACTAGGTTCTCGTCCCGTGACCGCGCATCGCACGACCATCCGGGTCCGGTTCTACGAACTCGATCCGTACAACCACGTCAACCACTCCGTGTACGTCTCGTACTTCGAGTCGGCCCGGGTCGAGTTGCTGGCGGAAGCGGGCTACTCGCTGTCGAGCATGCGAGCGAACGGTCGCTCGATCGTCGTGTCGGAGATCCAGACAAAGTTCCACGCCAGCGCCGAGGAACTCGACGAGTTGACGATCGAGACCGAAGTGCTGGAGTTCAAGCGGGTCACCACGACCTGGCGCCAACGGATCCTGCGAGGCGATGAGCTGATCTGCAGCCAGGACCTCCGAGCGGCACTGATCGACGAGGGTGGGCGACCGGTGCGGTTCGACGACGCCATGCTCGACGCGCTGTCGATCTACGCCGCTGCACCATCGGACCCTGAACCGACGTAAGCCGTTGGTGGTCACCCACTGACCGAGCGGCTGAAACTCGCGGCGGTGTGGCCCGGGCACCTAGGTTGCGGGCATGAGCGATCTCCTCGAACTCTCCGGCCGGCTCGGTTCGATGACCAACCTCGTGCATGGCTTCATCTACTTCGCGCCGGAAGCGAGTGAGGAGTTCGACGCCCTCGGCCTGCCCGCCGATCATCACTACTTTGCGAGCCGAGGGGCGGCACTCGGGCCGGTCTCCGCCGAGGTCATCGTGGCCACCTTCTACAACTTCAACCCGGCTCTCGTGGCTGCCGTGATCCCTGCGGCGTGGTCGTTCGTCGACCCGACCGAGATGCAGCAGGCACGGATCCGAGCAGCAGGGCGAGCCCTCCGCCGGGTCGAGCCGGATCTCGATGCCGAACTCCTCGCCGAAGCCACGGACATCGCAGGTCAGATGATCGCCGGCGTCGGCGACGCCGGAAGACCGCTGGCCGCTGGCAACCGGGCCACGCCCGAACCTGACGAACCGTGGGAGCGGCTCTGGCAGCGGATCACGATCCTGCGCGAGTGGCGGGGGGACGCCCACGTCGCTGCCTTGGTCGCCGCACCGGCTGACCCGATCGAGGCGCTGATCCTGCACGCTGCGACTGGCATCGTCCCGAAGGTGGCGCTCACGGCCACCCGCCAGTGGTCCGACGAGCAGTGGGATGCCGGCGTCGCTCGGCTTGTCACTCGCGGCCTCGTGCAGGAGGACGAATCGTTCACCGAGATGGGCGAAGCCTTCCGCGCCGACATCGAGCGACGGACCAATCGGGCCGCACTCCCGTTGGTTGAGGCGGTCGGCCCCGACCGGACCGCCCGCCTGATCGATCTTCTCAAGCCGGTTCGCCGAGCCCTGCTCGACGGGGGCGCCTTCGCCGCCTTCGGGCGGTAGGGAGGCAATCGTGTCGATGGAGATCAACGCGATCACGTTTGTGGTCACCGACATGGCGACATCGGTGGGCTTCTACACCGACCTCGGCGGCGAGATCGTCTACGGCGGCGCCGATGCGCCGTTCACCTCGCTGTCGTTCGGTTCGAACTTCGTCAACCTTCAGCAGACCGGGGAGGCACCCGGACTTCAGTGGGGTCGGGTGATCTTCCACGTCGACTCCCCCGATGCGATCCACGACACGGCGATCGCGGCCGGCCATGCGCCGGAGTTCGCCCCGTCGGATGCTCCCTGGGGTGAACGCTACTTCCACATCCGCGACCCCGATGGTCACGAACTCAGCTTCGCCCGACGGCTGGATCAGTGATGACCGGCGGGGGCGTCGTCCGGCTCAGCAGGGTGGCGTTCCTTCGGCAATGACGCCACCACTCCCACCACGATCAGGCCCCAGAAGAAGCCGACGACCGCCGAGATCAGGGTGTTGACGCTCCAGCCGATCAGTCCGCCGAGCGGAAGACCCGCCACGGCGTATTCGGCGTCGTGCACGGCGTCATAGGGGAAGTGCCAGCCGAGTTCCTCGGCGCCGACAAGAAGGATGTGCCCGCCGACCCACAGCATCGCGGCAGTACCGACCACCGAGAGCGTCTTCAGGACCTTCGGCATGGCGGCGACCAGGCTGCGACCCGTGCGCTGTGAACTCTCCGAATCGCTTTGTGCCATTCGGAGGCCGACATCGTCCATTTTCACGATGAGCGCGACCGCGCCGTAGACGACCACGGTGATCAGCACGGCGACGATGGCGAGGATGATGCCGCGGGTCACCAACGGCTCGTCGATGACCTCCTTGAGCGAGATCACCATGATCTCGGCCGACAGGATGAAGTCGGTGCGGACGGCGCCCGTGACGGTGGCCGCCTCGGCTTCGGGGCCGACCATAGCGACCGGCACGTCATGGTCATGATCGTCGCCGGCGAGGGCGTGGAGGATCTTGTGGGCGCCCTCGTAGGCGAGGAACGAACCACCGCAGATCAGGATGATCTCGACCAGGGTCGGGGCGATTTCGCTGAGCAGGATCGCCGCCGGGAGGATGAACGCAAGCTTGTTGAGCAGCGAGCCACGGGCGATCTTCTTAATGATCGGGAGTTCGCGCTCAGCAGCAAGCCCCTGGACGTATTGCGGGGTGACTGCAGCATCGTCAACCACGACACCAGCCGCCTTCATCGAGGCGCGACCCGCCGCCGCGCCGACATCGTCGATCGACGACGCTGCGAGTTTCGCCAGCGCAGCGACATCGTCGAACAGACCTACGAGACCACCAGCCATGGTTCCGAAAACTAGCGGACCGACCGGATCCTCCGACGGCGATCAGATGCTGACGGTCGTCAGGTCGTCGCCCAGAATGATCTCGCCGTCGAAATGCTCGGCGGCGAGGGCAATCCAGGCGTCGTACTGCTCTGCGGGTGGCGCCGGGACCATGTGGGTCAGCATCAGCCGCTTGGCCCCGACCCGGGCTGCGGTCTGAGCGGCCTCGACGACATCCGAGTGGTAGTCGAGGATGTCCTGGATCATCTCCATGGGGATCTGCCGGACAAGGTCCTTGCGGATAACCGACTGCAGGTAGGCATCGGCACCGGCTGCGAGGACATCGACGCCCTCACACGGGTTGGTGTCTCCCACCAAGGCGACGGAGACCCCGTCGTGTTCGAGCCGGTACCCGATGGTCGGGGAGACGGGCGGGTGCTCCGTTGCCGCCGTCGTGACCATGACGTCGTTGATCATGAACGAGTCGCCGGGCTTGAGTTCAGTGACATCGAGCTGGGGACCCTTCGTCATCTCGTCGTGGTGGGCGATGCGATAGCCGATGTCGAACTCGAGCATCGCCAACGTGCGGTCGACGAGTTCGACGATGCCCTCGGGGCCGAAGATCTTCAGCGTGGCGTTCTCTTGTGTCATCACCCAGTGGGTGGTGATGACATCGTTGAGTGCAGCAATGTGATCGCTGTGGAAGTGCGTGATCAGCACGCCCCCAAGCATTCCGGGCAACGAGCCGGCCGCCGTCATCCTCATGACAACACCGCGCCCAGCGTCAAGGAGAATGTGGGTGTCGCCCGCTTTCACAAGAGCGGCCGGGGCGGCCCGGTTGGCGTCGGGAATCGGTGATCCGGTGCCGAGCATCGTGATTTCCATGCAGCCATCGTAGAACTTTTGTCGTCGAGACTGTCAATTGTTACGGTCGCCGTATGAGCGGCCACCCGATCGTGCTTGCGGGCCAGTACGGCTCGCCCTATTCCCTCAAGATGCGGGCGGTCCTGCGCTACCGCCACATCCCGTTTCGCTGGGTGCTGCGCGACTCGAAGTGGGACGACCTTCCTGAGCCACCGGTCCGGCTAATCCCCATGATCGTGTACCCCAACAGTGATGGCAGCCACGGCGAGGTCACGATCGACTCATCGCCGCAGATCATGCGACTCGAACGCGAGCACACCCACCGCAGCGTCGTCCCCACCGACCCGGCACTCGCGCTGATCGACGCCATCATCGAGGACTTCGGCGACGAGTGGGTCACCAAGGCGATGTACCACTATCGCTGGGCGTACCAGGACGGCATCGACAAGGCCGGCACGCTCCTCCCCCTGTCGGGCAATCTGCAGCTCGATTCCGACGGCGCCCAGATGCACTACGACTTCATCACCCAGCGTCAGATCGGGCGCCGCGAACTCGTCGGCTCCACCGACATCACCCAGCCGATCATCGAATCCTCCTATGAGCGGCTGCTCGATCTGATGACTGCCGGGTTCGCCGAACGAGATTTCTTCCTCGGCGACCGACCGGGGCGCGGCGACTTCGGCATCTTCGGGCAGCTGACGCAACTCGTGAAGTGGGATCCGACCTCGGTCCGGATTGCGGAGCAGCGAGCCCCGAAGGTGATCAACTGGGTCGACCGCACCGACGATCTGTCATGGCTTCCCGTCGAAGACGACGACGGCTGGGTGTCGTTGGAGTCGCTCCCCTCCGCCACCCGCCGCCTCCTCCACGAGATCGGGGCCACCTATGTCCCGTTCCTGCTCGCCAACGCCGACGCGCTGGAAACAGGGAAGGACGAGGTCGTGTGCGAAATCCTCGGCGATACCTACCGCCAGGGGCCATTTGCCTACCAAGGCAAGTGTCTCGAGTGGCTCCGGCGGGACCATGCAGCACTGTCCGACCCCGACCGCGAACGAGTCGATGCCGTGCTTGCCGGCACGGGCTGCGAGGCGATGTTCGTCTGAGCCGACGGTTCGGGTTAGGCGACGTCGAAGCCGGCGTCGTCGATGGCCGCGAGAACTGCATCGCGTTCGCCACCGACGACCGTGACGATCTTGGTGTCGAGATCGATCCGGACATCGCTGACACCCTCGACCTTGCCGACCTCGCCGGTGATCGCCTCGACACAGTGCCCACAGCTCATACCGGGCACGGAGTAGGTACTGGTCATGCGGTCACCTCGAGATCTGGGTGCTGACGGGCGCCCCGGAAGCGACGCAGGCGAAGACTGTTGCTGACGACGAAGACCGACGACAACCCCATGGCACCGGCGGCGATCATCGGGTTGAGCACACCGAAGGCGGCGAGCGGGATGGCGGCGGCGTTGTAGGCGAACGCCCAGAAGAGGTTGCCCTTGATCGTGGCGAGCGTGCGTCGCGATAACGCGATTGCGTCCACCACCGCTCTGAGGTCGCCGGAGACGACCGTCAGGTCGGAGGCCTCGATGGCGATGTCGGTGCCCGTCCCGATCGCAATACCGAGATCGGCCTGGGCGAGTGCCGGGGCGTCGTTGATGCCGTCGCCGACCATGGCGACTCTGCGCCCCTCGGCCTGGAGTTCTTCGATGACCTGGGCCTTGTCCTGCGGGTAGACCTCGGCGATGACGTTGTCGATGCCGACCGCGGCCGCGACCTCTTCGGCGGTACGACGGTTGTCGCCGGTGAGCATGGTGACCTGAAGGCCCTGGGCGCGAAGCGCAGTGATGGCGTCGGCTGACGTGGCCTTCACCTCATCGGCAACGACGAAAACCACGTCGGCCCGGCGGCGGAGGCCGGCGAAGACGGCAGTGGCACCGCTCGACTCAGCGGCGACGGCAGCCGCCTCCACCTCGTCGGGGATCTCCTCGAACAGACTGCGACGACCGACGCGAATCTCCTCACCGTCGACGGTAGCGACCACCCCCGAGCCGGCTTGATTCGTGAAGTGCTCGACCCCGAGTGCCGGCGCCGCCGTCGAGACCGCTCGAGCGATGGGGTGCTCCGAACGCGACTCGGCGGATGCGGCGAGGGTGACGATCCGTTCACGGTCGGCGTGCTCGAGGGTCGGGGCGTGCGTGGCGATGAGTTGCATGACGCCGCTCGTGATCGTGCCGGTCTTGTCGACGACGATGGCATCGACCGTCCGGGTGTCCTCGAGGACTTCGCCACCCTTGATGATCACACCGAGCTGGGCCCCTCGCCCCGTGCCGACCATGATCCCNAGNGGCGTGGCGAGGCCGAGCGCACACGGGCAGGCGATGATCAGCACTGCGACTGCGGCGGTTACGGCGGCGCTCGCCTCGCTGCNCAGACTNAGCCAGNTGCCGAGCGTGACGAACGGCGGTNGCGATCGCGAGCGGCACGAAGAAGCCCGACACTCGATCAGCAAGCCGCTGCACCTCAGCCCGGCTGCCCTGGGCTTGATCGACGAGTCGGATGATCTGGGCGAGCGCGGTGTCGGCCCCAACCCGGGTCGCTTCGACGATCAGAGCGCCGTCGGTAGAGATCGTGGCGCCGATGACATCGTCTCCGGGGCCTACGTCGACCGGAACCGGCTCGCCGGTGACCATCGAGGCGTCAATCGCGCTGTGACCATCGATGATGACTCCATCGGTGGCGATCTTCTCTCCTGGGGCGACGAGGAAACGCACGCCGACGTCGAGATCTTTGGCGGCGATTTCCGAACCGTCCTCGAGACGAGCTCGCTGGGCGCCGAGATCGGCAAGTGCTCGGATGGCATCGCCTGAGCGGCGTGTGGCCCGGAGTTCAAACCACTTGCCGAGCAGGATCAAGGTGACGATCACTGCGCCCGTCTCGAAATAGATGTGACCATCACCCATATCGGTGACGAGGACGGCGGCCGACCAGAGGATGGCCGACAGCGAGCCCATCGACACGAGGGTGTCCATTGTCGTCGCACCGCGGCGGATGTTGATCCAGGCCGCCCGGTGGAAGAGCCACCCCGACCAAAGCACCACCGGGAGCGACAGCGCGCCGACCACCCATTCCCAGGCTTCGAATCGAAGGCTCGGCAGCATCGAGATCATGACGGTCGGGATGGTAAGGAGCGCCGCCACGACCAACCGACGTCGGAGGTTGGCTTCGCGGGCGAATTCAGCCTCGTCGCCGCTTCCATCATCGATCACGACGTAGCCGAGCGACTCGACCTCGGCGGCCAGGCTGTCGATCCCGAGAGAAGCATCATGATTGATCCGGGCTCGGCCATTGGCGAAGTTGACCTGGGCGTCGGCCACCGCCTCGAGCTTCTCGAGCCGCCGCTGGATGCGGCTGGAGCAGGCTGCGCACGTCATCCCGTCGATCCTCAGATCGGTACGGANCGNNGCATCCGTGCTCATGGCATCAGGCTACGGCGTCACGGGGNCGACCACCGGTNCGAGGTGACNAGCAACGCNGAGAGGTCGNTGNCTTCGTAGCCTCGACTCATGACGTCACGCTCTGATCGCCCGTACGACATCNTNGTCTTCGGCGCCACCAGCTTCGTTGGCGAGATCCTCTGCCGGTACCTCGTCGAGCGCCACGGCACCGACGGCGACCTCGCCTGGGCCATCGCCGGCCGAAACGAAGCGAAACTTGCCGCGCTCGCAAAGGCCACCGGTGCCGATGTGTCCCGGATCGTTGCCGACGCAAGCGACGCTGACGCCATGACCCGGCTTGCCGAATCGACCCGTCTCGTCATCTCGACCGTTGGCCCTTACGCGCTCTATGGCTCCGAACTCGTCGCTGCGGTCGCCGCCGCCGGTACCGACTCTGTCGACCTGACCGGCGAGCCCCAGTGGATGCAGCGCATGATCGACACGCACTCGGCCACGGCCGAGGCGAGCGGCGCCCGCATCGTGCACACCTGTGGCTTCGACTCGATCCCGTCGGATCTCGGTGTGTGGTTCACGCAAGGGCAGGCATCGGCCCGATTCGACGAGCCGTGCACCGCGATCGCCATGCGGGTGAAGGCCGTGAAGGGCGGGGCGAGCGGCGGCACGATCGCCTCGATGATCAATGTGGTCGACGAAACAAAAGCCGACCCGGAACTGCGCACAACACTGGGGAACCCCTATGCGCTCGCTCCCGAGGGCATGCGTTCGGGGCCCCGCCAGCCCAGCGTGATGCGACCGACCAAGGACCTCGTCTCCGGCGAGTGGGTCGGCCCGTTCGTGATGGCTGGCATCAATACCAAGGTGGTGCACCGCAGCCACGCCCTGCTCGATCGGCCGTGGGGCGCTGGGTTCACCTACGACGAGGCGATGCTCATGGGCGACAGCCCGTTGGGTGCGGCGAAGGCTGCTGCCCTCGTCGGCGGGCTAGGAGGACTCATGGGCCTCGCCGCGCTTGGTCCGGCCCGCGGCCTGCTCAACAAGATGCTGCCCAAACCGGGCGAGGGCCCCAGCCCTGAGCAGCAGGAGTCCGGCTTCTTCGACCTTCGCTTCTTCGGCACCACCGCCAGCGGCGGCACGATCACCACCAAGGTCACCGGTGATCGTGATCCCGGTTATGGGTCGACTGCCAAGATGCTTGCCGAGAGCGCCACGACGCTCCTCGCCACCAACCGGGACGAAACGACCGGGACACCTGGCGGCTTCTGGACACCGGCGACGGCGATGGGTGACCGGCTGATCGAGGCGCTCGTCGAGCATGCCGGACTGACCTTCGAGGTGCTCGGAGGCTGAGAGTCGCTGCCCGGTGTCGCAACAAACTGATCCGTGGTGTCTCAGAAGACCAAGGCGATCAGGGGCCACGGATCGTTCCGGTGTGCAGGGATTTGCTGCGACACTGACCACAAGGTAAACGAGACCCATTCTTATTTCTTCACAACAGGGGTAGCGATGTTCGACTACAGCAACAAGAAGGTTGTCCTTACGGGCGGCTCTTCGGGAGTGGGGGCGGCAGCGTTGGAAATGATCGCCAACCTTGGCTGCAATGACCTCACCGTGCTTGATGTCAACGAGCCGACCGGACCAGCTACGGCTTACATCCCAACCGATATGTCGGACCCGGACTCCATTGATGCAGCAATCGCCGAGATCGGCGACGGCGTCGATGTGTTGTTCAACAATGCAGGGGTCGCCGGCGTGCACGAGCCGGACTTTGTCCTCCGAGTCAACTCACTCGGCCCTCCTCGTCTGACGCGGGGCCTGCTCGGAGGCATGTCCAGCGGCGCCGCTATTGTGAACACTGCGTCGATTGCTGGTCAGGGGTGGCCAGACAATCTCGGCGCCATCATCGAGCTGCTCTCCATCGAAGATTGGGAGCTGGCCCGTGATTGGGTCGCCGATCATTCGGATATCACCGCCGGTGATCCGTACGCATTCTCCAAGCAGGTCGTCCAGGTCTGGACGATGAAAGGTTCCCGCGCAATGTTTAACGAGCGCGGAGTGAGAATGAACTCGGTGTGCCCGGGCCCGATCGATACCCCGCTCATGGGCGACTTCATTCAGCACATGACTGAAGCGCTCATTCAGTGGGCGGTCGATCAAAGTGGTGGCGTGATGCTGACCGCCGATGACATCGCCCGCACACTCGTGATGCTCGGCTCCGATGCGTCAGTGGCATTAAACGGCCACAATCTCATCGCCGATAAGGGCCTCAGCGCGTCGGTGGCCACCGGTCAGGCCGACTACTCGGCCCTTAGTTAGACGGGCCGCTCAGCGCAACTCAACCGAAGACGCAGCGACGGGGCTCTCTATGAGGCCGGGTCCAGTTGCGCCGAGACAGCGCCCCGGGTACAGCAGCCCGTTCACGACCAACGACGAAGTTTGCCGCATCCATCGCGATCGCAAACACGCGACATGCGGCCTCCGCTGCACCGGAGCGTGCCGGTCAGCAGCGACGTGTTCCCGCAGCACCGGTGGGGAATGAGAAGGCGGCCCGCCTCATCCCCCACCAAGCANTCGGTTAGTTCACCTGGATGATCTGCGCCACGGCGATGAGGGTAACCAGCACGGCGTTTGCGAGCCTGAAGACAATGAACGGNGTNCGCTTGANNGCTGCNCCCATCTCNGTGCNNGCCATNGANNCCGGCATGCCNTTCATCAGNGCNATGAAGCCNTGCTGAGANTTNTCGAANNTCAGCAAGCCNAANAGCCCGACNCCNATCGCCGAAACCGTCAACAAGAACGACGAGTCCGAAAGGGCGTCGCCAGCAAACACGATGATCGCGGTGAGGGCCGAGACGGCAAGCATGTAGGTGCTCTGCGAAGCTCGGAGGTTTCCGGCAGTCTGATCACCGAGTTTGATCCAATTTTTTTCGTCCATCTTTGGACTCCAATCTCTCTGGGATACCCCGAGTCCTAGCCGAAAAGTAGCGAAACTCGAAATTTCGCAATCCCAATAGTCGAATCGAAGTCGACGCCTAGGGGCTTGCGTGGCAGCTCTTGGCAGCGATTAGCGCTGTTCAGCTCAGTGCGTCGTAGAGGACCGTCGTCTCGACCATTCGCAGATCCGGATGGGCGGCGCTCACATCTCGCTGGAGTTGCACAAACCAGTCGCTGCCCACCATTTGATCTTGGAATTCGCCCCACGCTGCCATCGTCGGAAAGTCAAGCGTGTAGAAAGCGACCTGAAGACCCCCCGAGCCCGCAGCGGGCCGGAGAAGCCGAGGATTTTTTGCCCCCCAGGCCTCATGCTGGGATTGAGCCGCCTGCGAGCCCACCTCCACTCCATGTATGCCAGCAGGAGTCCCTTCCCAACGAGTCACGACCGTGATCATGTTCTTTCCTTTCCACCCTGCCTGGACCGCTTGGCCACATCTGACAGGTCTACTTGTGTCTAACCGCTCAGGGTCACGCGCAGCGATCCTGCTGCGCAAGGCCTTACGCTAGATGGACCAGTGCCGAGCTCGAAAATTCCCGCAACTCGAAAAGCACACAAGGTCTAAGCCCTCGATCAAACCCCGGGGCTTCGGTGCACACCTCTTGGTGGGGTGTGCACCGACGTCAGAGGGCTTCAAGTCGGTCGAGTCTCGAGACGGCCCTAGGGCCGAGTTCTTGGCGAAACTTCCTACCCTCCCGCGCTGACTGGGCCATGCCGCTGATTGTCGCAACTTGGCAAAAAGCAGCGCGCTGTGCGGGTCCCCTCGTGCGCAGTTGGTGCTTCGCCTAGTGCCGTGCAGACATCACTCGCCAACCTCCAGCACAGCGGTCATTTCGTTCAGGCGATCCCGCTCCAGTGCTCGGCGTTCCTGCCCGAGTCCCTCGACGCACAGACGATGACCGACGGGATCGTCTGGCTGATCGCGTCACTCGCCGGTCGACGCTACGCTGCGGACGGTGGCAGACGTCCTACTCCGTGAATCGGAGCTGACCGAGATGGCCCATGAGGTGCTCCTCGCCATTGGGTGCGCCCCGCCGTCCGCCGCGATCATCGCCGAGCACCTCGTCGAGGCCGATCTGCGCGGTGTGTCCTCGCACGGAACGATGCGGCTCACGCAATACGCGAAACAGGCACAGACGGGATACCTCAATCCCGCCGGGACGCCGACGGCGACACAAACCGCCCGCGGCTCGACCGTCGTCGATGGCGGCGGGGGGTATGGCCATCCCGCAATGATGATGGGAGTTCGCGAAGCCATTGAGCGCGCACGAGGATCCAATTCGAGCGTTGTCGCCGTGCGAAATTGTGGTCACACCGGAAGGCTCGGCCATTACGCCGAGGTCGCCGCTGGCTCAGACATCGCAACGATCATCGCCGGCGGCGGGCGGCGCGATCTCTGGCGGCAGGTCGCCCCGCACGGAGGAATCGACCCGAAGCTTGCGACGAATCCCTGGGCCTTCGGCTTCCCCGGTACCGACGCCGGGCCGATCGTCGTCGACTTCGCCACCGCCGCAGCTGCCGGCGGAAGAGTGATGGCTGCGAAGAAGCGAGGTGAGCGGCTCGGTTCGCCCGATCTCCTCACCGCAGACGGGGAGCCGACCGACAATCCCGACGCATATCTCACCGACGGAGGATCGATTCGTCCCTTCGCCGGGCCCAAGGGGTTCGGGATGGGACTCATCGCCGAACTCTTCGCAAGCGCCATGCTCGGCGACGACACCCCCGAATCGAATTGGATCATCGTGGCCATCGACGTGTCAGCGTTCCAAAACTCGGAGAGTCGACTCCACCTCGTCCAAGCGCTCATCGACGACGTGACGTCGAGCCGTCCCGCCCCCGGTTTCGACCGAGTCGAAATACCCGGGCAACGGTCCCACGCTCGCATGCTGGAGCGTCGACGAGCCGGTATTCCGATGCATGAAGGCGTCTGGCGCGAACTCCAAGAGCTGCACACTCGGCTGACAGCCGAATGATGGTTGGCGTTCGAATCTCCGCGCTGCGATCATTTGCTTCGTGGCAGCACCACCTCTCACGATCCGACTGTTGGCGGGCGCGCTCGGCGCAGAGATCGGCGGCGTCGACATCGCCGGTCCACTAACGCCGGAGCTTGTGGACGAGCTCCGAGGGGCGCTTCTCGAACACCATGTCCTGGTGTTCCGCAACCAGTCTTTAACGCACGAGGATCAGGTGCGGTTTGCACAGTGGTTCGGCGAACTCCAGGTTCACCCTTTCGTCGAGGCGAGCCCTCATCACCCCGAGGTGATCGAGTTGATCACCGAGGCCGACGAAGCCTCCACGTTTAGCGGAGGATGGCACGCCGATCTCACCTGCCTCGAGGCGCCCGTGCTCGGCTCGATCCTCTACGGGGTGGAGCTTCCGGTGGTAGGGGGTGACACGCTCTTCGCGAACCAGCAAGCGGCATACGACGCGCTGAGCGCCCCAATGAGGAACATGCTTGACGGTCTGGGTGCGGTGCATTCCGCTGGATCACAGTACGCAGCTGGGGGGTCGGCGACTAGCCACTCCTCAATGCGTACCCACAACAGTGAGCGAGCGATGACCCGCGTGGTGCATCCGATCGTGCGGACACATCCCGAGTCGGGTCGCAAGGGCTTGTTCATTAACGAGGCGTACACCACGGAGATCAAGGGAGTTACCCCTGACGAGTCCAAAGCGTTGCTGTCCTTCCTATTCCGTCATGCAGTGAGCGAGCGCTTCACCTGCCGCGTCTCGTGGGAGCCAGGCACGCTGGTGATGTGGGACAACCGCAGCGTCCAGCACCAGGGAGTGCATGACTACGCGGGGCAGCGTCGCCACATGCGGCGAGTCACGGTCCGCGGCGATCGGCCCGTCTGACGACGCTGAGCCGAAAACCACAGCGGCCCGATCCTGCTGGACCGGGCCCTGCTTGGTGGCGGGGGCAGGATTTGAACCTGCGACCTTCGGGTTATGAGCCCGACGAGCTACCACACTGCTCCACCCCGCATCGCCACCCTAGCGATGCGCCATGCGTTCCCCAACCGGGTTATGAGGTGCGGGCTCGGTTCGAACAATGCCGCAATCGCGGCCAAGATGGCGTCATGAAAATCAGCACCACCATCGGTTTCGACGGGGACCCCCAGCGCCTCGTGCAACAAGCCAAGGACTTCGAGTCGGCCGGCGTCGACCTCCTCTGGGGCGCAGAGATCTACGGCTATGACCTCGTGTCGACGCTTGCGTACATCGCCGCCAACACCGAACGGGTCGAGTTGATGACCGGCATCATTCCGCTGTACTCCCGCAGCCCGGCTCTCATCGCACAAACCGCGGCCACCCTCGACGCCCTGTCCGACGGCCGGTTCGTGCTCGGCCTGGGCACGTCAGGACCGCAAGTGATCGAGGGCTGGCACGGCGTGCCGTTCGAGAAGCCGATGGCTCGCACCCGCGACACGATCGACATCTGCCGCAAGGTCTGGAGCGGCGACAAGGTCACCCACGATGGCAAGGCGTACTCGCTGCCCTACGACGGCGGCACCGGACTCGGCAAGCCCCTCAAGTTCATGAACCGGCCGCCCGTCCGAGACATCCCGATCTCGATCGCATCGATCGGCCCGAAAAACGTCGAACTCACCGCCGAAGTGGCCGACATCTGGCAGACGATCCACTTCGTGCCCGACCGCTTCGAGCAGGTGTGGGGCGAAGCACTCAAGACAGGCCTCGCCAAGCGCGATCCGGAAAAGAAGCCGCTTGAGATCATCGCCGGACAGTTCGTGGCGATCGGCAAGGGCGATCACATCCAAGAAGCTCGCGACGCGGCCCGCGGCCTGATCGGCTTCTACGTGGGCGGCATGGGCGCCAAAACAAAGAACTTCTACAACGACCTCTTCAAGCGGTACGGGTGGGAAGAAGAAGCCGAGGAGATCCAGGATCTGTTCCTGTCCGGGAAGCGGATGGAGGCGTTCGCGGCGGTACCCGAGGAGTACATCGACTTNTCGGCGCTGATCGGCGACGAAGGGTTCGTGCGCGAACGCATCCAGGTGTTCAAGGAGGTGGGCGTGACCCATCTCAACGTGAGCCCGATCGGCCCGGATCCGCTCAAGCAGATCGAGATGATCAAGGCGTGGAGCGAATAGCGGGATGCCCCGACACGAAGGGGACGGTCAACCGCTGAGCGACTTCTCTCTCACCCCCGAGACGCTGAACGACTCGATGTCGACACTCTTCACGAGTTCGGTCTTCCGGTGCCTNGAGGTCTCACCCACCCATGTTCTGGCCGAGCAGAAAATCGACCAGAACGGGCTTCGCCCCGGGGGCTTCGTACCAGGACCGGTGCAGTTCAGCCTCGCCGATCTCGTCCTCTGGTATCTCACCTCCGCCGCGATCAACCGCATCGAGCCGATGGCACTCACCTCCGACCTCTCGATCCGGTTCCTGCGCCCGGGACAGGGCGAGATGCTCTCCGCCCGAGCCGACCTCGACAAGGCGGGACGGCTGATGATCATCGGGACGGTGAAGATCTGGGTCGACGACCGCGAGGACAAGCCGATCTCGGTCGCCCAAGGCACCTACGTGCTGCCTCAGCCCGCCTAGGGGCGACGAGCGACGATCCGCACCTCGGCACGGGCATCCGGCAACGCCAGCCCGGTCGTACCGACTGCTGTCCACGCCGGCCACGGCTCGANGACATAGCGGTCACGAACCTGCTGGAAGATCGACAGCTCCGCCATATCGGTGTGCCAACTGGTCATCTCGATCACGTCGCTCCAGGCCAGGTGCGCCTCGGTCAGCACCAACGTGATCGAGTCGAACAGCTGGGTGAACTGTTCCTCGGCATCCGTAGCGCACCGGCCATCAGGGCCCATGCCGGTGACGCCGCTCAGAAACGCAATGCCATCGTGGACGACCGCAGGCGCGAAGTGCCATGCGTCGAACAATGGCCGCTGGGATTCGGGGACAATGTGCTCCATCACCGGAGCGTAGATCGCTGGCTGTTCGGTTTCGGGGGCGTGGTTTCGGCCGGCAGCGTGTCGTCGGCTCCCCACTGCGACCACGACCCGACGTACAGCCTTGCGTCGGGGAGGCCCGCCCTGCGGCGAGCGAGCAGATCGGCGCATGCGGTGACACCAGAGCCGCAGTACACCACCACATTGTCGCCGTCGGCCCCGAGCGCGCCGTAATGCTCGGCGAGCTCGGCGTCGGAGCGGAAGTGGCCGTCGGCGACGTTGGCACCCGCCGGCGCGTTCCGAGCACCCGGCACGTGCCCCGGCCTCGGATCGACCGCACTCCCCTTGGCGAAGCGGTCGGGCGCGCGAGCATCGAGGATCGTCAGCGCACCATCGAGCGACTCGGCGAGCGCCTGCTTGGTGATGATGCAATCGGCTGGCCACTCAACCGGTGAGAACACCGCCGGCGCCGGGTTGGTTGGCCCGTCGGCCGTTGGCCCCTCCCAGGCGGCGAACCCGCCGTCAAGCACCGCAGCGGAACGCCCGAGCGCATCGAGCATCCACCACAATCGCGAGGCGATCATGCCCCCCGCATCGTCATAGGCGACGACTTTGGTGTTGTCACTGATGCCGAGGCGGCCCATCGCGTCGGCGAATGACGCAGCGGTGGGAAGCGGGTGTCGGCCGGCTTCGGTCGAGGCGGGTGAGGAGAGGTCGACGTCGAGATCGGCGAACACCGCCGAGGCGATGTGCCCACGCTCGAAATCGGCACGCCTCGGCCCGGCATCGAGCGACCAGCGCACATCGACGACCACGAGGTCGGCATCGTCGAGGTGAGCTGCGAGCCACTCGACCGAAACGATCGGCCCGAATTCCTCGGTGCTCACGGCGCGCTCAGAACGGACGATCACCGACGACGGTGACACGCTCCATGCGACGATGCATCGGCAAGAAGTCGTTGGTGGCGGCGTGCTGCGCCGACCGGTTGTCCCACATCACGAACGTGTCGGGCTGCCAACGAACCCGACACTGCACCGACGGACTCATGATCTGGCGTTCGAGATGGCGCAGGATCTCCTTTGACTCCTCTGGCTCAACATCAAGGATGTGCGAGGTGAACCCGATGTTGGTGTAGATCCCGCGCTCGCCCGTCTCAGGATGGGTGCGAATCACGGGATGGTGCTGCGCGGGGTACGTCTCCCGCATGGCCTCACGCTCGGCCGGCGCAACGCGGTCAGAAAACACCCGCATGTAGTCGTGCACCGCGACGAGATCGTCGACCCGCTCCTTCCACTCATCGGACAAACGCTGATATGCCGCGCACGCGTTGGCGAAGCACGTGTCGCCGCCATAGGGCGGGACGATCACCCCACGCAGGATCGACCCCATGGAAGGTTCGGCCCGCCAGGTCACATCGCTGTGCCATCCCGCTGCCACAAAGGTCCTGCCTGTATCGCCGCCGGCCTCCAACACCACGATCTCGGGGTGCCCGTCGTCGTTCTCGGTGAACGGATGCACCTCGAGGTCGCCGAACAGTCGACCGAAGGCGATGTGCTGCTCCTGAGAGATGTGCTGATCACGCAGCACCAGCACCTTGTGGTCGAGCCACGCCTTGCGGAGTTCCTCAGCCGTGTCGGTCGAGATGTCGGCCAGATCGACACCGGTGATCTCGGCGCCGATCGAGGCGGTGAGCGGATGGATGCCGATGGCCATGGTGTCCTCCTAGAACGGGGCGTCGCCGACGACGGTGACGCGCTCGACGTGGCGGGTCTCGGGCCAGAAGTCGTCGGTCGCNAAATGCTGGACGGCCCGGTTGTCCCACATCACGAACGTGTCGACGCCCCAACGGATACGGCACTGCACCGACGGGTTCATGATCTGGCGCTCGAGATGACCGACGATCTCCGCTGACTCCTCGGGTGTGCAACCTTCAATCTCACGGACGAACGATCGGTTGGTGTAGATCGTGCGCTGACCGGTCTCGGGGTGGGTGCGGATGACGGGATGCCGAGCCGGCGGATAGAGCGCCTGCTTCTCGGCCCGCTCCTCGTCGGAGAGACGCTGCCCGAATGTCATCGAGAAGTCGTGAATGGCGAACAGCGGGTCGACCCGATCCTTCCACTCCTGGCTGAGGCGCTGGTAGGCGGCGCCGGTGTCAGCGAAGCAGGTATCACCGCCCGCTGGCGGGATCACGACACCTCGCAGGATCGAGCCCATCGAGGGTTCGGCCCGCCAGGTGACATCGCTGTGCCAGTTGTTTGCCGCGTACTGGTACTCGGCGGTGGACTTGATCTTGACGACCTCGGGATAGCCCTTCTTGCCGACGGCGAACGGATGAACCTCGAGATCACCGAACCGGCGACCGAACGCGATGTGTTCCTCGACCGAGATGTGCTGGTCGCGCAGGACCAGCACCTTGTGATCGAGCCACGCCTTGCGCAGTTGCTCGAGGGTCTCCCCCGAGACATCGGCCATATCGACGCCGGAGATCTCGGCGCCCAGTGTTGCGGTGATCGGTCGGACCTCGATCGCCATGGCTTCCCCCGTTCGCTAAGCGTCGATCGCTCCAGAGTGGCACGATCAGGGGGTGGACGCACCTTCTCTGCGCACCAAGCGCCTCGTGCTCTTGCCACTCGGCAGCGCCGACCTCGACGAGGCCGCCGCGCTCTTCGCCGACCCCCGCGTGATGGTCCACATCGACGGTGGGACGCGAGATCGCTCCACCACCTCGCGTCTGCTCCAGGCCAACGAACGCTGCTGGAAGAACGAAGGCTGGGGCCTCTGGGCGATCCGAGATGCTGCGTCCGGGGCGTTCATCGGCCAAAGCGGGCTTCAGCGCATCACCGAACTCCAGGACGCCGACGTCGAGTTCAGCGCGATCATCGGACGGCGAAACTGGCGGAAGCGCATCGCCACCGAAGCAGCCAACGCCATCGTGTACGACGCCTGGGAACGCTTCCCGGGCGACCAGATCCACGCCCTCGTGCATCCCGACAGCGCTGCAGGCGGCCCGTTCCTGCGCCGGATCGGCTTTCGGCGCAGCGACGATCAACTCGTCCGAGGCGAGACGCTCGAGGTCTGGTACACCCAGCGTCTGGGCTAGCGCCGACGTCTTATCAGCTCCAGCTCTCCGAGTCGGCGGGATCGCCGAACAGTTCGATCGAGTTGAACGCCGGATCCGGCTCGACCGACGCGCCAGCCGGCCAGATGCCCGCTTCGGC
>FUFK010040906.1_pt1 | contig 26865 bp, 32 predicted proteins | sample 1021851 | NCBI WGS metagenome assembly FUFK01 (sample SAMEA51879418, study PRJEB19060) | metagenome
ACCATATGAAAATGAAAAAGACAGATTTATGACTTAAAGGGGGAAACAAAAGAGGTCTTCCAACCATTTTCCGTAAAAATTTCTTTATTTCTACAAGATACTCCAAAAGTGAAGTAATACTCCACTTTTCCATTTTTCAATTTTAGAAACTATTTTTGACAATCTATTTTTTATCTCCCACTCCTTGATTTATCTTTTTACAAAAACTGAGTAATACTCAACTTTTGGAGTATTTTACTAAATTTGATTTATTTAAGAATATATGAATATATCATATATAATATGAAGTTCTACGAAACAGAACAAGGATCAATTAATTGCTTTTATAAAAATAGATTAATTGTTTCCATTGGGCTAACAGAATTTAAAACAAAAGATTATTATCTTTACTCTGCTAAAAAGTTACTGGAAGATAGTCTGCGTTCAGGATTAACAATAAAATATCTACAAAACGAATTTATGAATTTAGTAAAAAAAGCAAGATACAAAGAATGTAGAAAAGGAACCATAGATAAACAAGACAGAGAAATAATATTATTATCATTTCTTTGTCTCTGTAAAATGAAAATTATTGACATTGACGGAGAGAGAGAAGGTCTTCTAATTTGTCCTAAGAAAAAACCTAAGCGAGTGAATAGAAACCCCGTTCGTCAACATTAACCTCTAAATCTTCTTCCACACAGCCATACTCGTCTGGCTCATAATCACTATCATTTTCTTCTATTTCTTCCAAATATTTCATTAATGTATAGATAATCCCAGCAAACTCAAACTTTTCTTTTTCTTCTAAATATTTCGCAATCTCCTGAAGATCTTCCATTTGATTATTCAAATATTTTTTTTGAATACTTAATTTTAAAAAATTCTTCTTGGGGATCCAAAACTTCTTCCGCAACTTCTTGGTCCGCTTTCTTTTTACTTTCTAATAAACTATCAACTAAATTTAAATTCGCATTTACTTGTTGGTCTATCTTAAAAATAACAGCACTATCTAAATCTGTCCGAGCTATGGAGCCGTCTGCCTCGTGTATACTACACCTTATCCTAGTTATAACTCTGTCAATTGTATTTGTAAAAGTCATTTGTCCTCCAAAACCATTAAGGAAGTCCCCATAAGGATTTGCTTTATTTGTAATTGCTACGATTGGAAGAGTTATTCCAGAAGTTGTTCCACCAAGAACAGTATTTGGTTGATCCGCAATAATATCACTTCTAATTGTATAATAAGGTCTTAATGTTTTTGTAGGTAATCTTTCAGCAGTAATTTTAACACTTTCAATTGGAGAAACTGTAATGGCTGGAGTAATCATTCTTCCATTGATAGTAAATCCTGTTCCTCCAGGAGTTGTTGCGACTGTATTGATTGGAAGTTCCATTGTAGCACTTTGTGGATTTTGGAAATAGCTTAGAAGATCTCCTTCATTGACATCTGCATTTGTTGTAATAATATTTACATTATGAAGGTCCGCATTTGCTCCGTGAGCTTTTATTCTTACTTGCCTAGAAGAAGTTGAATTTGGATTATGGAATTGATTATATCTAAATCCCATAATACCAACAAGACTTTCGTCCCAAATAGTTTCTGGAACAATCCAATCCTCTATAAATAATCCACTTCTTGCGTCCATAATTCTATATGGTTCTATATTTACATTGTGAGAAATATATGTGTTAGAAGATCCCCCAGTATAGTTTGCAGTAAATTGATCCACATATGGAGTTAGTTCAGGAGTGTAATTTGTTCCAAGAGGTCTTTTATTAATTTTATAACATTTATTTCCTGCGTTTGGATTATCAGGGATTGCACTTGTTTGACTGAACCCAGCATTATCTGGTTGTCCTATTGTTTCAGCTGTATGAAAATCACTTATTTGAAACCTTTGTTGAGTATCGTCATAATTAATTAATGCACTATCTGCTCCCAAATATAATCCAAACTGATAAGGGTCTAATCTATATAATCTATCTGAGGTTGCTTGAGAAAATCTAAATGCTTTTTCCCAAGGAGAGGTCACATTTCTAGTAAGTCCGTCAATGTTTACATTACCATTCCATAAAAGCATACCTAAACAACCGTAAGAGCTGAAGTGCCAATCAAACCCAAAAACTCTTGTTCCTTGACCTAATGTGCTTGTAGGATCTCCTCCACTGGCTGAACCATTTGTGTGGAAAAAATGGTCTGGAATTTTATTTCCTGTTCTTGTAAATTGGAAACCAATTTTATATTCTATATTTCCATTTTCTGATCCCAATCCAATATTTTCTATTCTTACTTTACGAGCAAAACCAAAAGCAAGATCTTCATAATTAGTTTCCAAATCACTTTTGAAATAATTATAACCTCTGTCTGCGTAACCTACATCATTCTCTGTAAATGTTTCTGTGTTTGGGTTATAATCTATAAATAGTGGAAAAGAACATTGGCTCGCACTTACAGCAGAATTATATAAATCATAACCAAATATAGGAGCTTTTGGACTTCTAACATTAGAACCAAAATTCCATTGTTTTACTCCTACTCCTGGTCCAAACTCAAATGAAGCATTTTCATTATCAAATAAATTCATATGAATAAATCTTGTTGTTTCTGGATTACACTGAACTCCATTTTGTGTATAATCAAATAATTCAGGATAAGTTTTCTGTGCGTCAAAGAAATCTCTAAATCTTAATAAATTAGAAGCATTCCATTCTACACCCGTAACAAAAATAGGATCGTTCTGAGCTGCTGGAATTGCAAAATCACTATAAAGACCATTTGATCTTCCTTGTGTTCCGTCTAGATAAGAAGCATTGGGGCCATTTACTTCTAATCCTGTCGTATAAATTTCTGGTCTCTTGAGGGCTATATGTTGATAAGAACTGAGCCAATGATATGCTTGATTAACATTCCAAGAGCCGTCTGTTTTGAACCATTCGTCAAAAGTGCTTTTTTGGAAATTTGTAGCAGTCGCACATTTATACATTTTGTAGGCCGGACTTTCTGTTTTGAATGAAAATGTTTCCCTTCTATGAACTGTATTAGAAGTATTGGAAGTATTATACTCAAANAANTCTAAATCTGTTCTTTCATTTAATTCTTCAGTTAGTTGATCTGCTAAATCTGTTGGTGAATTATAACCTGGATTTGCTCTCAATGATAATAAATTTTTAACTTGTATATAATCCCCAAATGTTGCAGGATCTCTTTCACTTTCACAAGTATCTGCTGTGACAGTGCTATTTGCTGTTGTTCTAGGTAAAAATTCGTCGCTCAATCCACTGGGTAATTGGAATGTGAATAAATTATGTGAGTTTGTATTTGCTGAAGCATTATCAGCCATTGTAATCTCTGAGCCATTGATACTTTGGATAGAACTATTTGTTGGAAAAACAGTATCAGGAGATTGAGCGATCAAAGCCATTCCTTGTAATAAATTATCAGTTGTTCCTCCATGTTTTAAAGTTATGATAGGACTTCCACTTTGTGCCTGACCTGTTATTTGATATGAAATAGCATTTGGAGTTCCATAAAATGTTTGAGTTCTTGTAAATAAAGTAAATCTTGAACCGTCATTTTTTCCTGTCACTTTAAAATTGGCATGGGCTGTTCCTGTTCTATACGGCCAATATTTTGTTGATATATCTGCTTTACACCTATTTAAAACTGGTGGAGGATTATGTGTTTGTCCTATATCATTTGCAGCTGCAACTGAGCCACCGTCTCTTCGTTCATATGCTTCCCAAAAATTATCATTAGAACTTGCACCATATCTTCTAGGTAAGAAAATATAATTATCTCCATTAGCACATTTGTATGGACTAACAACTAAATTTAATGTATCGTCTCTTATTTTAATAGTTTGTTTTTTATTAGAAGCATTTACAAGAGTATGTTTTTGAGGAAGTTCGTCATTGAATAATGAGTTTGTAAATTCTGTAATTTTAACAGAAGCATTAACTCCTAAATCTCTACCCTTGATTTGGATTTGTCCNCCTTGCGCTCCTATCTCTGATATGTATGAAGAATGAACTGTAATTTGATCTCCTGGTTTTAAATGAAGTCCTGTTCCAACTCTGTTAGTCCACTGGGCTGGATTTTGATTGTTATTGGTTCGTGCCTCGTCGCTTTGAGACCGAGGACATTCTATTAATGTTGTTTTGGTAAATCCACTCATTTTATTTATGAGTAGAAGAAAAAAAATTTAGATACAAATTAAATTTACAGATAAATCGTTAAGCGAAAGCCATTTCAAACATTCCGTCTCTTAGAGTTGCTACACGAACAACTTGGAGCCAAGCACGAAGGGTAGAAGAACCTCCCATAGTTGTTCGCTTGTCAAATAGCTCAATACCTCGGGAATTTACTCTCTCACCCTTGTTAAGGCGATATGCTGTGTAAAAGAACTTCTGGCGGAGACCAGCCTTAGCAGAGAAGTCCTCAAAAGCACACGCACCCTTTGTATCAGTTTGGTCGGTTGCTAATTGACCCTCACCACGATATAAGTCTCGGGAAATGTATGGAACACGACCCTCACTCATAAATACATTATGATAATGACGAGCATCATTGGATACATCAATCGGGTAAAGGAAATTATCATTGTATTTTAGATTGGTAGTGACAGCACCAGTTGAGGTTGTGCTAATAGTTGGTCCTTCAGCAACATAGTTATTTAAGAGAGCTGCTTGTTTGTTGCTCGTCTGCTGAGCTGCTACAAATACTTTATTGACAATACGACCAGCACCACCAAGGTTCTGGATCAACTGATTNCTAAATTCAGTTGCAGAAACAGTCCTCTTTACAAACTGATAATCAACATAATTAAAGCTCATAGTTGAATTTGCCTGACGATACTGCTCCATCATATCTTGAGGATAAAAAATGTAATCAGCAATCATTTGGCAATCAGCACGAACAAGAACTAAATCCTTGCTTAAAGTCTTTCCAGAGGTTAGTGAAACTCTTTCACTAGTTTGGTCTGACTGCCTTGTGGTAAAGGTTAAATGTATACTTACCTGTTCCGACATCATAAACAGCGGGAGCTGGTTAGTCTTGAGGAAAGGGAAGAGATCCGCAAGGAGAATAGAATAAGTTGGTTTATTGCTTTCGTCTTGGAAATCATAGATTGTTCGGTTATTATCTGGAACTTGAGTTTTAGTTAGAGGTCTCCAGGGGTTCGCAAGACTTTGTCCCGTGAGTGTTTTACCATTGTCAATCTGGATTGATTTTGCTTCAGTTAAACTTTCACTGCGAGAAGCAGAGTTAGAAGCATTCTGGAGAGCAAAACCAAGACCATTTAATACTGGAGCAACAGACATAAAACGACCACTGATTACTTGTTCCCTTTCCTTGATTGCGTCAGGAGGAAGGAAAGTGCTTTCATAAGCTGCATAATGATTATAATCTTCTATCTCACAAACAGTTTTAGTTCCAACACGGAGGGCTGCTCGCTGGATAAGAGAATGAACACCAATGTTCGGTGGGTAGAAAACACGACCGTCTGTTCCAACAAATGCTGCTCCGTCACTGGAAAAAGTAATACGAGAGTTACTGTGTAGAATACCTTTATTATCTAAAACAAAACGAGCTTCGCGCTCCGAGAAGATTACTGGGTCTAAAATATCAGTCTGAACATTAATTGCTGTGTCAGTAGATACTGAACCAATTTTAACTAAATCGGGGATCTGGGAAGCTTGGGGCTGAGCGGGGGTTTCCATATTATTGATATGAATTATAAAAAAAATTAGAGTTAATTTTAAAATATCATTATTCTAAAAATAAAGAATAAATTAAATCTGCTGGAACTCTGTATCTATCCTGTTGTGAGGTTCCATTATATTTACATACATTTTCTAAATTAGCTCTCTTAAATCTGTCAGCATTACCGAGATTAGTTTTATGTAATTTGCCTACCATATTACCACAAGTTCCTTTTCCGTCGCACTTCTTCGCCTCCCAATCTTTTTTATTAGTCCAAATACGAGTTCTTTTCCTATAACCCCAATTTGAATACATACAATAATCAACAACATAAAAAGGGAGATCTTTCATAAATGGTCTATCTTTCATTCTTGAAGTTGCTGGATTTTCTATGAACCATAATTCTGGTTTAAAATAATCTATTATCTCAAGAGTTTTTAAAACTAATTTATCGTCTTGTGCCATTTCTTTTTCTTGGATTTCTTTTGTATAAATTTCACCTTTCCTTTTTCTACCCAACCAACCATCAAGTAATTTAGAATAATTGGTGCAAGGAGGAGAACCCCAAACAATATCAAAAAAATCTCTTGGATATTGTTTGTAATCAAAATCTAGTATATCAACTTGGTGGTCCGCTGGTAATAATAAATCTACTGAAACAACATTCCAGCCCAACTCTTTACAACATTTCCCAACTGAACCTGTTCCACTAAAAAGTTCTAGAACATTCATTTATCACTATTAATATGAAAAAGATTAAATTTAAAAATAAAAAAAATTAAATTATTTCATAATATCTTTGTGGGCCGCATTGACACTCATACCCTTTCGCATTCTTGACATCATTTTCATTCTGTGAGACTTCTTTTCACTTGCGGACATACTCTTACCAACTTTTTCCATATGTTTAGTAAGATCTTTCTTTTGTTTATCACTCATTCCACCCTTCCTAATTGGACTATCATTCTTTTTTTTCTCTGCTTCTTGTTTAGTATCGTCAAATGCTAAACGACTTCCAGCTGGTTTTCCTTTACGAGCATTTCCCTTTTTGGTTGTCTTTTCTCCGTAATGTTCTGGCATACTATTTATATATTTAGATAAAAAATTTAAGATTTAATAATTTTAAAAATTTACTTCATTACCTGAATGCTTCCACCACTTGATACAACAGTCTGGCGAGAATGGACGAAAAGGAAAATAGACTGAGGATTATCTGTGGTAAGTTTGAGCTGGAGCTGAACCCCAAATGGTGAAGTGCTGAAATCTAAACCTTGGTCGCTGATACTATCATAAGCAACACCAATTCCCCACGCAGCTCCTCCGTCAATAATAGTCTTAGCACCGCTGTAAGTTGTATCAGTAGAATAATCAATATTACGATAAACACTTGGAAGAACACTGGTGCGCTGGATTTTAGCAAAAGACATTACAGCATTCATATAGTTGCGAACAACCTGTGCGTCTGCTGTTTCATTTCCTGCGTGGTCTGGATTTTTCTGGAGAGTATCAATGTTATATTCTAATGGTTCCCTTGATCCCGCACGAGTGAAAACTAACTGCTCTATTTCCGCATTGGTTCCGTCGCTGTTTGTAAATTCTAGTGTCGCAAGGCCGTCTCGTTTAAAGTTATTAATGTGCGAAGCAGGAACAACATTCATAAATGCNCCTAATACTGATTTGAGNCCAAGGTTGAAGTTGAGAACAGCATTTGCTGAGTTAATAGTGTTGTAATAAGAACTGATAGAGTTGTAAACAAAAGTATTTGTGCTTTGCGGTGAAAAGTCTGCTCCAGGAGTTTGGACTTCACAAATCAAACGAACATTAGATAATTCATAAAAACTATCTAAGAGGGCTGTATCCGTATTATCAGCAGAGAAAAGAACCTGCTGGTCTGGAGCAAGTTGGATCTCAATATTTAGTCCCCCGACACCCCAATCATTTGAAAGTGGGATTGGTTCCTGACCAAGGAACAGTCCTGAAACTAACGGGATACAGAAAGAGTTTGGACTATCACCACTAGAAGCAGAAGCACCCTGAGTATTAGTAACAACTCCTAACTGCTGAGCTTTGTAGTTGGGGAAACGCAGAGCAGTCTCATATGCGTGACAAGCGAAGTCACCCTGCGACTGAGTAACACTGAGGTAGGAACTCATCATTCTGTTATGGTGGTTAATACTTTCTATAGTTTGACCTGAGCGCTGACTAAAGATTGATAGAGTATCAATCATAGAAAAAACACCAAGTCGTTCATTCATACGGATCCCGTCCGCAGCTACTGGAATAATAGTATCATTCTTTTTTACTGTAAATTCACCTACAAGTCTGACAGAACCAGGAACAATAAAACGATCCTGCGCTCCAACCAGCAACTGAATAGTTGGTTGGCCGTTCTTGTATGATAATTTGCCATCTGCTGTAATATTACTTGGGACAATCTCTAAATGCTGGTTCATATCTTATAATGAAGTTTAGATTTTTATTTTGAATGAATTTTAAAAATTTTACATAGATTATATAAATATGGTTAAAATGGTCGTCAAAAAGAGCGATAAACCTGGAAAGAAGTTAATGGCTATTTTTACAAAAGATAATGGTCGCACTAAAACGACACATTTTGGAAGTGCGGGAATGGATGATTATACTCTTACAAAAGATAAACAACAAAGAAAAAGATATAGGGAAAGGCATAAAAAAGATCTTAAAACTGGGGATTATACTAGAGCAGGTTATTTATCATATTATATTCTGTGGGGAAACTCAACAAGTAGAAAAGAGAATATATCTGCGTATAAAAGAAGATTTAATTTAGATTAAAATCTCCTAGCATTTTAGTGTTGATCCAACGACTGATAGAGGTCTTTGAATTGTAATTTGTGATTTCAACTTTTGTTCCTTCCTCCGGCCACATTTTATTGATAAACTGAATTATGTAGGAGAGTTCTTCCCAAGATTTCATATGAACTCTTTTTCCATTTGGTTTATTATATTTATCTCCTTTTCTTTGATAATCATTAAAGAAATAATTTGGATTAGTTTCAGGGGTTGTTTCTATTGTTAATGTTCCGTCCTCTTCTTGGACGCACTCGGGGATAAATTCTACATAATCACAATCAAACCCAAATAAATGTAGTTTTCTGTATCTGTCTAATGCTGAAACAACAGCAGCTGAACCACTACACCAGTTTCTTACATATTTAAATGAACTCATAGGATACATTAAAAGATCTTCTATAAAAAAGATTGTTCCATTTTTAGGATAATCTTTCCAAACTTCTTTGATCGCATTTGACAATAAATAAAATTGACATTTATTTTCTTTGATAAATTCTATAACTTCTGGATTTTTACAAACAACTCTGTCAACATTTACATAAATATCTGGGAACCAATCAATCTTGTTCCAATAGCGGAAAGCTAAACAACAACCAATAATATCATATTTGTTACGGTCTATACTTTTAAAATCAAACTCTTTTAATGAAGCTCCATTTCCAAAAATACAAACTTCTTTGTTACTCATTTTTAATATCAAAAAGATTTATTTTTTATATTGATAATTTTAAAATATGAATTTAAATGATTTAAGAACACCTAGACCTATGCCTGACGATATAGAAGATTGGTCTCCAGAAATTGAGGAGTTATTGGCCGAGTGGGCCGAGGTTGCTCTCTGCTATCAATATCTTCATAATTATTCTACAAGAAAATATAAAAGAAAATATCACCATTACCAAATCCCAATTATTGTATTAAGCACATTAACAGGAACAGCTAATTTTGCAGCTGATAGTTATGTTCCTGAAGATTTTAAACAAGGGTTCTCTGCTTGTGTAGGATCTCTTAATATTGCAGCTGGAATTATGGGAACTCTTCTAGCATTTCTAAAATATGCAGAAATCTATGAAGGTCATAGGATCTCCGCACTTGCTTGGTCTAAACTATCAAGAAATATTGAGATAGAATTAGCCCTTCACGACGCAAAAAGAAAACCTTGTAAAGAGTTCTTAAAAGTAATGAGAGCAGAATACGATAATTTATTAGAAAGCTCNCCTAATATTGATTTAGATATTATCCAATTATTTAATAAAAAATTTAATGACGATTATCCAAATGTAAGGAAACCAGTTATTTGTAATGGATTGAGAGAAATTAAACCATTTTATGCTGCTCCAGAGGTGAAAGTGAAATCAAAACCAAAACCTGAGCCTGAGCCTGAACCAGAACCAGAACCAGAACCACAGGGTTCTTCGGTAGAAATTGATAATTCTATGCCATAAATAAATATCTTAAAAAAATATATGAATAATATTAAAATTTATGTTATTAATCTCCTTAAGAGAAAAGATAGAAAAATCCATATAGAAAATATGTTTTTAGAAAAATCTATAGATAATTATGAGTTCGTTTCAGCAATAGAAACAGCACAAGGTTATTATGGTTGTGTTCTTTCACACATTAAAGCATTACAAAAAGCAAAACTAGAAGATCTTCCAGAGGTTTTAATTATGGAAGACGATTTCCATTTTACAGGAAATGGAGTTTTTATTTATCCTCCAAAGTGTGATGTTTGTTTATATGGTTGTAATGTAATAAATCGGGAAAAGATTACTGGCCTAGAATATGAAAACTTTTATAAAGTTAATAAAGCTCAGCAAACAGATTTTTATTTAGTGAAAAAACATTATTATGATAAATTAATTAATATTTTTATTCAATCATTAATGAATTTATTAATGAATTATGAAAAAGAAAATTATTTAGATATTTATTGGATAAAAGCACAACAGGAAGACCTCTTTATTTGCCCTAAAATTAGACTGGGACACCAAATAAAAGGTTTCTCTGATATCAAAAATAAAATTGTTAATAGAGATCTTCCTTTATCGTGAATAACCTTTTATTTTTTTTGCCTTTACTTTTTCAGCGAGATCTTTATCAGCCTTGCCCCATGTTCCAGGTTGTTTCATTACGAAACTGTAAACTCTTCCCATAGCCCATTGCTCGGCACTCATTTTTCCCCTGAGACTTTTACCACCAATCTTTTTTCCCGAAGAAGCAGATCTAACCGACTCTGGATTAGTTCTTCTAGCACCCACTCCCCGATCAAATACCTTATCAAGAATTGACTTAGGTATTCCTGTAATTTTAGAAATTTCTGCTTTACTATGTCCTTCGTCTCTTTTAAAACCATATTTTTTATTGAACTTCTGTTTATTAGTAGCCATTATATTTTTTATTCACATACAAATTTAAATTTGATAATTAAAATAAAAATATTTACAATATTTATTTATAATGTCAATTGCTTATCCTTTAATGTTCTCATTGGGTAATCAAGACCACCTCCCACCAGGAGATCTTCCAAAGCATTATCAAGGAGATCCATATTGGAGTTATGCTAATTGTAAAAAAGAAGAACATTATTACTCAGACAGTAATCGGTTTAAAAATCCTTTTATGGATTTTGAAGATGATGATCCATTTATTAGACCTATTAGAAAAAGTCAATCTCACGAAATATTAGGTGTAGATCCTGACGCAGACGAAGAGGAAATCAAACAAGCATTCAGGAAGAAAGCTTTAGAAACACACCCAGATAAAGGAGGAGATCCTGACGAGTTTAAAAAAGTTAGAGAAGCATATGAATGTCTCATTAGTTAAATTCTAGGTCTTTGACGAATATGGAATACTACCTGAGTTATTCCATTGAGTGCTTTAGTTATTTTCTCTTGTTCGTCCACGAACTGAACTTGTAAAGAATTTAACATTATTGGTCCAGGGTTCTTAAGATCAATATAAGTTTTTTCTCCTGGTGCAAAATATAATGGACCAAATTGTCTTCCGTCATTTGAGAACTGTGGAACATGATAAACTATTTTAGAAACTCCCGACTGAGCTCCATTGAATGAGCTNTGAGTTAATCCTGGTATTCTAATGAATGCCGAAGAAGAGGTCTTGTCAAGTGCCGAGGTAGAAGTTAATGTAAGTGTGTTTGTTCCAGAACCCGATACAAATCCTGCAGTGCTGTCTGAATTTACAATTGCTCTATTAGGGAAACCTAATCGTGTAGCCATATTTGGAAACTCTTGACTTTCTACAATAGTATCATAGGCATTTGGTCTATTAAATTTAGACACTGTTAAAACATGATCATAATCTACACCTTTTGACGCATTTAATCCTACAAATCCATAATTTGTAAGATTAGTATCTACTTCACTCCACAAAAATTTGGTTCTAGAACTATCTACTTTACTAACTGCGTCGTCGCCCCCAGATACAGCTGGACTATCACCAACTAGAACTCTATCAGGATATATTTTTTTACGACCTTCCATTGCTAGGAATGTGATACTTTCATTACTAAACATATCAGTTCCAGGATAATATATTTTATTTGTTGCGTCATAATATGGAACTTCATAATTTTTAGCATTAGAGATTGCGTGAGAATAATTACTTTCATATTTAGTTATTGTCGCTGACCCTGCTCCAATATTTAGCATAGGATAAAGTGCGTAGGAAGTATCACCGATTGGTGTAAAAGATCTCCCTGGTTGATCGTCTAGATTGGAACCAAGAACTTGTNTGTAAGTTGTCAAACCTTTATTTTTAAAGAATAATTTCATTTCGTCTCCGGCCCCTTGGAAACGGATCCCGTCATAAGAAGCATAAAATTCTGTTTTAGTTAGATTTGCTCCACTCGCACCAGCACCAACTCCACCAGTTGTATCCCAATAGGCTATTTCTTCGTGACAACTTATTTCATTAAATTCGTCATAGGCTCGTTGAACGACTGCCAATGTGCTTCCAATTAACATAACAGCATAATCATAAATTTCAGTAGAACCTAATAAATCAAGATTACCACCTTCATCTACTATTTTGAGACCTCCTCTTATATTTGGTCTTGTATTGTAATCTAAAACAAATGTTTTATCTTCTGGTTCTGTGAGTGTAAATTGAACTTGGGGTCTTGATAAACCAATCGCAAAAGATCTTGTAGAACAATTGACAACTGAAACATCAAATCTTCCTTCATTTAATCCAAAAGGTTTTCCTTTGGTTGAGGCCGACGATCCNTCAGTAGTTGGACTTTTGCCAAAAAGTATACCAACAGCAGAAGAATTATATAATCCGTCTGAGACAGCNGCTGAGGCTGCTGTTCTAAGAAACACACCAGTTCCAGGAGTGAAGGAAAATCCGTCGCTTGGATTATCTGTGGAATTGTTTTGTTTATCATAAGGATTAGATAAATTAAACACAGCATTCTTTGTAAGACTTCCTGAAACATCTGTTCCAGAAGCAGAACCCCTTTGAATAAATTTCATAGCAATCCCGTCCTCTGTTCCGTCGCNTTGAGTATTAACAGAAACTGAAGCATTGTTCCAAATTCTAGGATCTGCATATTGTTTATTTAATCTATCAGTTAGGTGGGAAACATAGCCGTCAAGATTATAACTTTCTCGCTTTAATCCAATAGTTCTTGAGATACTATTTAAATATGATTTCTCTTGATCTTCAGGTAAAGTTTCAGGATCTCTTCCAAAATAATGACAGAAAAAATCATTTGTTTTTAGAGTGACATTTCCAGTTCTATTCATTTTAACACTCTCAACAGCAATCTCAGAGTTTGGAGGAATTACTATTGGAGACCGATAAAAGTTTGTAAAATTAGAAGCGGTTGCCTCGTCAAGACGACCTTTATTTTCATTAACACTATTCGTTGCTACGATTAAACTCATCTTTTATAATGAAACATAATAAAAAAAAATATAGACTAAATTTAAAAAATATGGCTTATGGTGGTTCTAAGAAAAAGAAAGAGAAACCTAAACAAATGAAAGAGAAAGAAAGTTCTGCGTGTGGCGAAACACAGCATAATGTTCCAAAAATGGTAGAGGAAAGTAAGAAAATAAAACCAAAAGAAGTATTTGGAGATAATTATTCAAAGTCAAAGAAATAAAATACTCCAAAAGTAGAGTATACTCTAAAAGTGGAGTATAAAATACTCCAAAAGCGGAGTATTACTCCGTTTTTTGTTTTTGCATTTTAAGAAACTATTTTGAGAATTCTATTTTTTTCTGGAACACTTCTTGATTTTCTTTTTTTCAAAAGTGGAGTATNACTNCANNNATGGNNTNTTTNTTTCAAAAGTGGAGTATTACTCCANNNNTGGAGTATTTACTTAAAAATATATTCATTATTAATAATAGTATGAATAAAGATCGTGATAAGGATAAAATAAGAAGAGCTTTNCAGCGCTTTGATCTCATTCCTTCCAAAAGAAAAACAAAGAAAGAACAAAATAGATATAATAAAATAGGAACATTCATTGATACAGCCAAATGTGCTAATTCTCTTTTAATATTAAAATTATGTATCAAACTCATAGAAGATAAAAATACAATATGTGAAAAAGTATGTGAAGATTTAGATCCCAAATATGTAGAGATCTTTAATATTTATAATAATGAAGAACCTTGTTCTAATGAAGAGATTATTATTGATTTATATAAAAAATTAGTTGAAAGCAGAGAAGATAGAAAAACAGCATATAATGAAAAATATTTACAAAATAAAGAAAGTGAAAAACAAATAGAAGAATTGAAATCTAAAATAAGTTCATTACAGAGTGAAGTAGTTGGTCTAAAAACAAAATTAGAACACGAACACAATAAAAGAATGGAATTGATAAGTAAATACGATAGTGATAGTGCAGGTGAAACAGACGAAGAAAGCTCTACCGAAGAAACCTGCGANAAACTGGAACCTTTACCAGTAGTGCATTACGACACGAGTGCAAGTGCAAGTGCAACAGACGAAGAGGATAGTGACGCAGAGATTGATTGGAAAAGATTACAACAAAAACAAGAGTTAGAATTCCAGAAACATAATATTAATCCATATAAGTAATAAACATTTTAATTCATTTTACTCATTATTTTTTAATTTTTAGTCATAAGTTTTTTTATATTTATTGATATAAAATGACAGACTATCTTGCTGAAGTTGTTATGCCTCCCCCAGAACAAGAGGAAGAAATTATGGAAAAAGACCCTACTGAAGGAGAACCTCCTAAAGAAGAAGTTGATTATGTTTCTGCTGAAGAGTTAGAGGAAGATTTAATTCCAGAGCCAGTTCAAAAAGAAAAAATACCTCAGGACGAAATTTTTACAGCTCCCAAAGTGAAAACTATTCTTGATCCTCAGTCCCTATCNCCACACGAAGATCTTCCACCCCAAAAGAAACCAAAACAAACTAGAAAAAAAAGAGGTCCCGCAACACCCGAGCAACTTGAGAGATTAGCAAGGGGAAGGGCAAAAGCTGCTGAAACAAGAGCAAGGAAGAAAAAAGAAAAAGAAGAAGCACTCGCAAAACAAAAAGCAGATAAAGAGTTAGTTGAAGCAGTCAGGGAAAAGGAACGCAAAAAGTTAAGAAAAAAATTAGAAGAACCTGAAGAAGTGAAAGTAGTTGAGAAACCTGTTGTTGTGGAAAAAGGATACTCGCAACAAGATCTAGACGAGGCAGTTCAAAGGGCTGTAGAACAATCTGTTGCCAGAGTAGAAACTCTTAGAAAAAAGCGAAAAGCAGAAAAACAGAAAGCACAGGCTCAAGCGAAACACGACGCACAGGTTTTCAAAGATATTAATGGAGCATTGAAGAATGATGTTTGGGCTCAGTGTTTTTTATAAGTATTATATTTAAAATTTTTTGTTGATAGTTGATAAAATGGAAGGTCCAAAAGTCATTCCCGTGAAAGATCCAGATCCAATAAAAAGTAAACACCCAGAACTTCACCCTCATTTGCCTCAGGTAGACGGATTTGGTGGAGGAGCATTAGTTTTATTAATCAGTCCTGTTCGCACAGGGAAATCAACACTCATTTCTAATATGCTACTGAACGACCAGTTTTATGACGCACAAGAAAGATTTGATAATACAACTATAATCTCAAATACAATCGCAAATGATATTACTAGTAGATTTCTCCGTAAAGCTTTTGATACTCACGACCATTACTCTGACGAGATTGTAANTGGAATTGTAGAACACCANAAATCTTTTGAGAAAGAAGATCAACCAGAGATTGCTGTCGTATTAGACGATTGCCTNGGCTCAATCCGTAGGGAGGCGAAGATNAANCATTTATGCAAGNCGCTTTCAGNCANTTTAATATTAAGTTATTAATTATNAGTTCTCAAAATTTCCGTGCTTGTAGTCCAATCATTAGACAAAACGCAACAAATGTTATTGTAGGATCTCCTTTTCCAAATCAAAAAGAATTAGGTAAAATGGCTGAAGAATATGGAGATGTTTTTGGTGGAGCAGAAAATTGGTTAAAAATTTACGCACAAGCAACTCCAAACCGATATGACTTTTTACATATGGATTTCCAATCTAATCCTCCAAAAGCTTATCGNAATTTTGAGACCCTTATTGCTGAAGGATCAAAGATTTTAAATTCTCCTGAATAATTTATTTTTATTTAATTCATATAAATATGGCTGATTTAAACGCACAAGCATACTCANTAGCAAATCAATTAGGAAGACAAGCTCTTGATATAAATGAAGCAAAACTTGGTGCCTATGAAAATAAAACTCTTCAATATAATCTTTTAGATAAAGCAGATAAACAAAAGGCTAGTGACGACGAAACAAAGGATGTAGAAAAAGATATTGCTTCTGTTCCTAAGGTTTACAAAACCACAACCGCATTATTGAGAGCAGGAAGAGCAGGAGTTGTTGGAACAGCCAGAGGTATAGCCCAATCTTCTAATGAGATAGGTNNAGGTGAAGTTTTAGGATCNGCANTGNTTAGAGGAGCAAAAGGAGCAACTGCTGAATTATCAAGAGCAGGTGAAGGTGCGAAAATATTTGGTAAAGGAGCAACAGCTGCTGAAGATATTACTGGAGTAGAAGGCATTGTGACCTCAACACTTTTAAAAGCAGGTGGTGGCGAAAAATTCGCAAAGATCGCTGGAAAGGGAGCAGGACTTCTTGGAGCAGGACTTGCTATTGGCGACGACATAGATAATTTCTTTTCTACTGGAAATATTTTTAATAAAGTTGGAACAGACGGAAAAGTAGAAAAACAAACTCTTGGAGAAGATGTTGGAAATGTAGCAACAATTGTTGGTGGTGCTTTAGATGTTGTGGCTGCGTTCACTGGCGGAGCATTAGCTCCTGTTGCGGCTGCTGTGAATATTGCGGCTGCTACAGACAGCACAGTTTCTTCCATTGAGGCAGATAAAGCAGAAAAACAAAGAGATACAAAAGAAGCACCTCCCGCAAAACCTCCTCCTGCGGTTGCTCCAGCTGCGTTCGCACAATATGGTCTTCTAGCAAATCAATCTCATAATCCACTCCAACATATTGGTGGAAATTGATTTTTTTAAATTTTTCTCCTATAAATTTTTTATTTAACTCAGTATAAATAATAGTATGGCTCAATTCTGGACTTCCGACGAAAAAATACCAATCTCTCAAACTAAAGTTTCTATTCCGGCTGAACACGGNTTAGAATATTCACCAGGTCAAAAGTGTGAGTTCCACCTTCCTCCTTCTATTGGTTTTTTCCAACCAAAAGAAAGTTATTTAAATTTAACTGTCAAACTCCAAAAAGATCCTTCCAATGATCCTACTCGTCTTCAGTTAGACGCAGAGACGGGATTACAAGTTTTACTTCGTGATGTGAGGATCTATTCTGGCGGATCTGGTCGCCAACTTTTGGAGGAATATCAAAATATGAATGTATTTACTGCACTGAAATATGATTATGAAACCAATGATACTCTCAAGGCTAAAAGAGGTCTTACAGAGGGCGCAACTGTTTTTAACAAACAACAAAGATTTACAACTGGGGTAGGAGAAAGTCAGCAGAATAATGTAGACCAAAATCCTTATTTTGAGCCACTCCCTGAAAGTGCTTCATTTAGCACTGCTTGGACGAACTCTTCATATCAAGAAGTAAAAGCACTTCTCCCGCTTCACACNGGNATNTTCCAAAATGATAAGATATTCCCCATTGCTATGACGGAGGGTCTCGTTGTTGAAATTATTTTTGAGGATGCTCGTAGAGTTTTCAGGACACTAGACCAAACCAATCGCTACAGACATTTACTTGGAAACCCATTCTTCCATTCTACAAATGGCTCCAACTCTGGGCCCGACGAACCCAAAGCTGCAAATGCTTCAGCATTTACTGAATTTTATGTTCGCAGAGATAATTGCCAAGGTTGGTCTGGCGACATTTCGGCATTCCCTTTTGTAATTGGTGAAGAGTTCCGTTTCATTAATGCTTCTACTGGTGTAGATAATCCTTCAGTTGCTTCTGGTTCTGCGACTGCTAAGATTAAACGAATAGAATATGTTGGTGGAACAACCAATGCGATTAAAGTGACAGTTGAGGGTGCTACGGGATACAGGCCCACGGCAAAACTAGACCAAGAACATGTAATGTATTCTATGAGTGTAATCGGGTCTCTAACCTATAATCCAACATATTTAATCTCTAATGCTGAGTTTGTAGTTCAGCAGGTAGAAATGCCTTCAGGATACACTTCTAAACTTCAGCAAATGATGAAGGGTGGTGGAGTAATGAATTATGATTTTGTATCGGCAACCAATTACAAGATCTCCCAGCTAAAATCTGAGCGAGTAGCGAATTTAAGATTACCACTCAATCAGTCAAGGGCGAAATCAATTATCTGTATCCCTACGGACGCAAGTGCCTCGGGAACTAAAGAACTTCTACAAGCAGAGACAACTTACATTACTCATTATGATCTGTTTAGTGATAATTCCACTAGGACTTGGAATGCAAATCGTAGTCAGCGAACTGGACTGGTTGGCTGTGTGGACGAACTCACCTCCTACCAAATGTTCTACGCAGGGAAACTCAACCCGAACAGAAAAGTTTTCACAGATAAAATTGCTACAAAGTCCAGTATAGACCAGCAACCACTGATTGAGTTAGAAAAGGCTCTTGTAATGGGTGGAATAAAACCCTTCAGTATGATGAAATATCGTGAAAATTTTGCGATAGGTCGTGCGTTCAGTCTCCAGAATGGTGTTTATGATACTCGTGGAACTGACTTTTCTCTTCAGGTAGAATATCAAGAAACTAGAGCTCCTACGGTAGATAAGTTATGGAACTGCTGGTGTATCCACCTCCGTCGCATAGCAATCTCTGGCTCGGCAATTGCTCTACAGGTATAAATATCCCTTTGGTAAAATCATTTAAAGAAATATTAAAGATATATGATTATGGAAAACGAGGCTCAACAAATCAGGAAACAACAATATGATAAATATAATCATAGTGAAGCGGGAAGGGAAGCAAGAAGAAGATACAAAAAAACAGAAAAAGGAAAAAAAGCAGACACAATATCAAANTGGAAAAGAACTCTTAAAATAAAATTAAGAGAGGACGAAACTTGGGAAGGAGTTTATCTTACTTGGCTCTCAACAGATAATTGTATGTTTTGCGGAAGTGATATTACTGATAGAAAATATAAATGTTTAGATCACAACCACGAAACAGGATTAATTCGTGGTGTAATATGTAAAAAATGTAATCATGTTAAAAATGAAGTAAAATATAATAACGAAGTTTAACCTAAAGTTCTTTATTTGCTGGATTAAACATATTGGGACCAGTTTTGTATTCTTTTAATCTTAAATCCCACCTACCATTTTTTCTTTGGAATAATCTACAATACATAAAATATTTATCAGCTAAATATTTTTTGTCTTTCTTTTCACTCTCAAAACCTCTACCGTCTCCGTCGCAACCTCCAGCATTATAATTATTTGTTTTAGGAGCTACCCAATTATTTTTGAGTATTTTTCCGTCCCTTAAAAAATGAAGAATACAATTCTCAAAATCTTCACTATAATTTGTTTCTAGTTTAATATCTTTTCTAATAAATCTAAATCTTAAACAACCTAACATATAACGGAGATCTGTTGTGTAATGTTCACACTTTGACATAAATAAAGGATTACAAACAGAATATGTTCCTCCATAAGAACAACCAGTAAATTCCATTTTTTCTTTCATTTCTTGACANAATCCCAAGAAACTCTCAATGGGTTTCCTTTCCTGATCTACAATGTATTCCAAATCGTCGTCAATCTCAACAATAAATTCNCCNTCGTCAAAGTGTTCTGTGATATAGTTGTGAGTTGCACCAATCCCTTTTATATCAATTGGAACTAGATTAATAGCTGGGATACTTTCATAATCTTTTAAAAATTTATCGTCTTCTCTAATAAAAACATAAACTTCATTTCTATCAATATTCATAAAATCTAAATATTTTAATGTTTTCTCTAGAAGACCTTTTGGTCGCTGAAACGAAGGAATCACAAACTTCATTTTATCTATCAATATGCAATAGAAAGATAAAAATATATTCGTTTAAATTTAAAAAATAAAATGTAAATATAAGTAAATGAAAATCCATAATTCACATTCTCGCAAAGAACTCTTTGATATTATTAGTGTGTTTGAGCTTCCAATCCCAAATCGCAATGAATATAATAAAGCACAGATACAAATGAAAATTATAGAGTGTCTAGAATATTTTGATAAGATTAATCCAGATATGGAATATTTTTTCATAGAAACCAAAGAAGATCTTGTAAAGTATTTGGAGTTTCCAAATCCCCATAAAACATTAACAATCAAAGAAAAAGATGATGTAATGTCAAGATCAAAAAAGATAATTAATTATTGTAGAAATAATTATTATTTAATGCCCTCTTCATATTTATCTTTTGACGAAGTTTATACTGACGCAGTTCATATTTCTAAACACGGAGGAATACCAAGTGTAAGAAAAGCAATTGAATTATTAAATAAAGATCCTAAACTTGCCTTTCCAATTGAAGTTAAAATTCCAAAGCGAGTTGAGAACCAAATAAAAAAGAAAACAAAACTAAAACAAAGCCAAATTCCACTTTACATTAAGAGGGGTCGTTTTGTAATTGATTTTTCATAATGATTTTTAAAATATCTAACTGAGGTAAATCTTTCAGTTGNCCGTCCATTTTTGCGTCAATAAATCTATCTTTAGAAATTGTGTTTCCTTCCTCACCTTTGTGAGCCACACAAACCATTAACATTCTAATATCAAGATTAACCATATTTTTTTCATTGTATGAGATCATTTTAGCTCCTTCTCCTTGGTTTCCGTCAGCACCTTTACTAGTAAATCCTCCCATAGACTTAAAATGTTTTTTAGTGAAACACATTACAGCCTCGTGACCCTGGTGTTTGTATCCACAACGAATTCCTGTTAATTTATAATCTAAATGAGGGTAAAGGAACATCATAGAAGCAGAAGAAGTTATTCCGGCCCGATATTGTTTCATAGCAGAAACAGAATATCTTGCGTATGTTGGTAAATATATATCGTCGCTGTCCATCATTAAAATAATTTTATTTTTGCTACTTTTCACTAGACGATTTCTTTTTTCCCCAATAGTTCTTCTAATATCTTTTTCATATTTATATTGAAGAGTTGCTGGACTAAGTTTTTCTTTAAAAAAATCTAAGTCTTGTTTATTTTTAAAGAGGTCTTCTGGGCCGTCTTGTAAAATATTAACTTCTATTTTATCTGGNGGATAATCCATATTTACAAGATTACATAAAATTAAAGGAACAAACTTTTGTCTTAAATAACAAGGAATGCAAATAGAAATGTGAGGACACTCTTCGTCTGTTAAGATTTTATTAACTTCACTAATTGGAAGATTTGGAATGTCANTATTATTCATATGATATATTATAGAAAAAGATAAAAAATTTTTAGAATAATTTTAAAAAGATTAACGGATCCATAAATCTTCAGTTTTAAGGTTCATTTTGTAGCAAACATAAACAGAATAGAAACTACAATTCTTTGTTTCTTTTACTTCTTCACCAACAAGTTTATGAAAATTTATCTTTCCCCTTGGGTGAATAATTTGTAAATGTTTCATATTTTCACCAAAGATTTCTCGCATATAATTACTATAAAGATTACAACTATTCATAATTGTAATAAATGGTTTATCGTATTCTACAAATTTTTTAAGAATAGGAATTTTTTTTTCTTTATCAAAAGGAATATTTGTAATAATTAAATCCCATTCGTCTGGTTGTTCTTTTAGACAATCCATACTACAAGAATATTTGATAGTAGAACCTGTCATTTCTTTGTCTCCCCTTACAGCTTTCAGTATGTGGTTAGGTGATTGGGACTTTTCTGCGCCCAACATACAAGCTTCCCAAATAATTTTATCTTCAGGAATAATATGACCTATTTGTAGCCAAGCACTCTCAGGAGTATAATAATCGTCAAAAACTTCAAAATGTGGACTATCTTTGAAATTTGCCATTTCTTTACTCTATATTTTAATATTTTTTGTAAATTATCAAATTTTTACTTAAATTGATAAAATTCATTAGAATGTTTATTCACACGATTATTTTGGATTTGCGAGGGAAATGGTTCTTCAACATAAGGAGCTGGATAAATATATTTTACATTCTTGATTACATTTCCAAACATAATATCAAGNGCNCNCCACCTTTTTGAACCTTCTAACCTCTGGACGATCTCTTCGGCAATCTCCCATTTAGGAATATAATAAGCAAGATTACAAATCATTCTATATTTTTCAGTATCTAGTATATTAATTCCATTTTTGTGTTCCAAAGAGATCTTCTCTTTACTTGTGATTTTTTTATTNGCAATAAATCCACCGAGGTATGTGAGACAATCTTCAGGTAAAGTTTCTGGGATAGGATTAACAAGAAGAGCATCGTCTTCAACTATAATAACTTTATTGATTTTATTCTCAACAATATGTTTCAATAAATTCATATGCGAAAGAAAACAACCAACTTTTCCTAAATGTTGAGGAGTTCTCCTTACATTATGATAAGAGATCATTTTATTACATTCCTCACAATCATAATCTAATTCTTTCCCATTAACAGCTCTCCAGTGAGTATATTCACTATCCTTCCATTTAGGAAGTCTTTCAGAGTTTTCCATAGAAATAAAGAATTTATTGATAGAACTTTTACAATGTATAATATCTTCTCGCAAATAACAAACAAATGATAATCTGCTAAATCTATTATTCAATCCAAGAATACCAACTTCTAAATTATCTTTATAAGTTTGCTGTGGATTTTCGTCATTATATTTTTTATCTTCTTCAGTTTCATACATTTCTGTGTTTCCGTGATATTGGTGGACATCAGCCACTAGAAGATCTCCTTGGCGCATATCAATAGCAACTTTAAATTTAGGGAGAACAAAGTATCCTCCTGAATATTTATTTTCTTCTAAAACAGTCAAACAAGCAAATCCTCCATAATCTCCAGTATCCTTATGGGCTGCAGTCCTGAAATTTCTATTGATTGTAATTGTTGAAAAAGGAGTTCCTGNAATATGGTAATCATTAATCCTTGCTCTTTCCATTTGGTCTATATATTTAGAATAAACCAAATCCTTGTAGTGATCTCCTATTTTTTGGAAAAAAGGAATAGCATTTTCATATTTATCAACATTAGCCCTAGTGTAATGAGATAATCTACAGGGTAAATCAACTCCTAAACCTTTTGTTTTCCCATAATATCCTATTGGTTGCGAGGCAACTTCATTATTAATTTTCATTTTAGATTTTTTGAGTTCTCCTGTTTTTTTATCTTTCACCATATATTTCGCAGACCATTTATCTTTCCAATAAATTTTTCTTTTTTTCCAATATTGACTTTCTGGATCAATTGGCCCAGCACTTGCCCCACGACCTCTACTCGCTTTTGCTAAATATTTACAATTTTCCCAAGCAGTTGTTAGAAGATCTCCTTGGAACATATTTTTTCTAAATTTAAATATGAGCTGACCCTGATAATAGTAATCAGTATTTTCATTGATAATCCTATCATAAGAAAAGTNATTAAGATATTTTCCTCTGAGTTCGTCNCATTCTTGGTCTGATAAATAATCGGTGGCATCAATTCTAATAACCATAAGACTTTATTTCAATCAAGATAAAAATAAAATTTTAACTATTTAAAAAATAATTATATTAATAATATAGGAAATGACAATTTATCAAGAATTAGAAGCTATGTATCAAAAGCGACTACAAAAAAAAGAACTCAAGAAAATGCCTACAGAAACAACAATCAAAAAACACGCAAGAAATCTTGAGAAACTAAATGAACACCTTACAGGAAATCTTCCAACAATTATTGGAAAAATGGATTGGCTCGTTGATAGTGAAGGGGAAGAAGTTATTACCAAAATGAAATCCATGAAGGGTCGTGGCTCACAACATATTGGATTATCAGCTCAACAAGCATATATGTTTAGTATTCTTGTAGGAGTAAGAGCAATGGATTTTGATAATTATTATAACAATAAACTTTACACTTATGTTTATGATATTCTTAATGATAAGAATGGTTTTAAAAAACAACTAGATAATCATAAACTTGATAAAGAAAATGTATTTGTTCCAGAATATAATGAAGTCAATGGAATTATTGATAAATTTATAACTGAAGGAAACGATTTAGATTTTGCGATTATTCTCAAGATCTACTCAACATTTCCATTCAGGTTAGAAGTAGCAGATTTAAAATTTCTCAAATCTATTCACCAATATAAGGCAGAAATGAAAAAAGAAAAAAAGGGAAATTATATTGTGAAAAAATCTCGTCCAAGAAATAGTTTTATGTTTTCTTTTAATGATTACAAGACCTCAGATAAGTATGGGGAAAGGAAAATTCCAATCACAGATAAAAGTCTTACAAAGCTATTAAATGAAAAGCAAATGGAAAGTGGAGAGTTTATGTTTGGTGAAAATGGAATGTTAAGAAACACATTATCAAAGAGGATTACAGCATTTTTTGAGAAAAATAATCTTGCAGGAGTAACTCCTACAAATTTAAGTAAAATGGTAATCAAGCACCATTACAACCAAATGGGTCCCGAACTTCGTGAGACACAGGAGAAACTTGCTAAACAGCGAGGACACTCTGTTGGAACCCAATTAGCTATTTACTTGACTGAATAATTACCACCACCATTTATTTTCTACAACAACACATTCTTTATCTTTTGCCTCTTCTTCAGCCTGTCGTTTATTGAGATCTTCTTTCAAAGGTTTTATTTGCGACTTCAATAGTGTTAATTCACTTCTTAAAATAGCAAGTTGTTTTTTAAGATTTCTAATTTCGTCGTTGGCTACATCAATTGGTCTCTTCACAAACGGATTATCGTTTCCCATTTGTTTCACTTACTTTTTTTTTCCACCAATGAGATTTAAAAATTCAATTAAATCTTTTTTGTGTCTGCGAACTAATGCTTGACATAATTTATTATCCATTTTTGGATTGTATCTTGGATTTCCACCTACATTTAATAATGGATAGTCTCTCCTCCAATATTTAAATTTATCACTATAAATTTGGTTCAACCAATCGTCACAATAATAATTCTTGAGTTGTGGCGGATAAATAAATTCAAAGATTTGCCAATGAGTATTATGGATTAGAAACTGAGTAGCAATTTGGTCGTTGTTACTCCAGCCCGCAGCCCAACCAATATAATCTTGTTTTGCTAGTTGTTTTTGGAAGACCCTTAACCAAGCAGGATCATTAGGAAATCTAATATCGTCTCCACAAACCTTAAACCACTGGAATTTGTGTTTTCTCGCAAATTTATGTAGATTATTCCAAATAGCAACAACATTTCCTTTTTCTTCATTTTGTGGAACCCATACAAGATTAAATTTCATCCATATAGCATTAAATTTTAACCTTTCATTTTCTTGGGAGTAGATTGGATCGTCCTCGTCGTATCCCACAAACACAGTAATAGGAACAGCAGGGCAATGGTCGTCCAACGACTTACAAAAGACATTCCATAAATAAGTGTCTTCAGCCTTTTCCCAATCTCTAAATCTGGTTGTTGAGGGGACAAGGAAAGCGGTAGAATTATCATTCATTATATTTATATCAAGATTTTTAATTTAAATCCATTCATAAAAAAATCAAAAATATTTCATAAATGGAATATAGGTTGTGTAGAAAGAAGAAACTTGGAATAGATATAGTGGAATTAATGGGTGGTAAAAGAGTTAAGGTTTGTCAGACTCGTTAAGTTGTTCTTTGAGTTCCTTGATCTGCTCTTTGAGTTCCTTGTTTTCTTCTCTGAGTAGCTCTCCAATGGTATATCTTATTTCACGACAAGATTTTAATTCTCCTTTGAGTGTCTCGTTTTCTTCTTTCAGTTTCTTGTTTTCTTCTTCCAGTTGTTTCAGGTAGTTGATTACCTCTTCCATTCCCATAATCAGTTCAGTTCCCATATTGATAGTAATTTTCTTTTATTATTTCTTTTTCTTTTCTCTTTTATGTGTTGTTATATTTTTTTTGTCAACTATCAAATTTTTTATCAAAATCAAAATAAGAATAAAAATCTTTATAATGATAAATGGAACAAAGATTTACGAATATTTATGACAAAGGAAAGTGGGGGAAAAGGGACGGAAAAGGAACCAGTGGCTCAGGGAGTTGTATTTCACCTGATATTAAATGGTATATAAATCTTTTAACAGATATTATTAAACAAAACAATATCAAGAGTATCGCAGATATAGGCTGTGGCGATTGGAACTTTAGTAAAACAATTGACTGGTCTGGGCTCNGTGTGGATTATACTGGGATAGATTGTGTTAAGTCTGTGATAGAGGAAAATAAAAAGTTATATAATTCTCCAAATGTTAAATTCATACACGGAGACGCAACTGATATTCCAGAAGGTTATGATTTAGTTATTCTAAAGGATGTNATTCAACATTGGGAAGATCAAGATATTATAGGAAGTCTTCCAAAGATATTAGCTAATAACAAATTTGTATTACTTGGGAATGGATACATATTTGGAAGGGATAAAACAAANAATNATTGGANCAAAAGAGCTTTGGATAAAATCTATCACTATCACCCAATTGATATTAATAAAGAACCATTNAAAGATCTCCTTGAGGGCAGAGTGTCTAGATTAGAGCATAGAAGATATAAACAGTATATTCTTTGNAGTGATAAAGTAAAATACTCCAAAAGTTGAGTATTACTCAGTTTTTGTAAAAAGATAAATCAAGGAGTGG